>AUXO012487962.1_pt1 | contig 14403 bp, 10 predicted proteins | sample 768731 | NCBI WGS metagenome assembly AUXO01 (sample SAMN02715735, study PRJNA202380) | gut metagenome | biome: sheep rumen | host: Ovis aries | place: New Zealand: Palmerston North | reverse complement strand
GAATTACCTCCGTGAAGAGGGATTCTGTCCAAAGGAAGAAGAGTTCGGTCTCGCATTCAAATGCGAAGGCCTTAATTTCATTTTCTTCTATGATGAAGACGATGACCAGTATTTCCGGTTGATGATGCCAGGTATCTTTGATGTAACAGAGGAGAACTTCCCCGCTGTTTTGCTTGCCATGAACAAGGTTAACTCCGAGTTGAAAGTTGTTAAGGCTTATACTCCGGTACCCGATGCTGTTTGGATTGGTTTCGAGGTTATAGTGGACACCACCCCTGTCTTGGCCGATTTTGTTCCTCGTGGAATCAATATGCTTCGAGCCGCTCAGAGAAAATTCTACGAAGCAATTCAGCAAGGATAAGTATTTTTTAAAAAGACTTCTCGGTATTATGCAATTATCAAATAAAGTTAATAGTATAGTCAACGACAAGTTGTTGCTTCTTCAATATACTTAATGAACAATCATATGGCGAATGATCAATTTGAATATATGGCTTTTATTAGCTATAGTCGTTCTGATGAAAAGTGGGCAAAGTGGCTACAATACAAGTTAGAACATTACATCTTACCTTCATCTGTAATTGTTCATAATCCCGAGAAGCCCATAAACCTGAGACCGATTTTCAGGGATAAAACAGACCTCCGCCCAGGAATCCTTTCTGAAAGAATTACAGAAGCGTTGTCAAGTTCAAGGTTTCTTATTGTTGTATGTTCTCCAAATGCTGTTAAATCAGAATGGATTAACAAGGAAGTTGACGGTTTCAAGGCAATTGGGAGACACAAATATATCATCCCATTTATTGTTGGTGGAAAGGCTAATGCAAAGGGCGAAGATTCTCATATGGAGTGTTTCCCTTTATCTTTGCGTAACATGGGGAAATTAGAGCTGCTTGGTGCTAATATAGAAGAAATGGGAAGAGAAGCCGCTCTTGTCAAAGTCATATCATGCATGTTAGACGTCAGATTTGATAGTTTGTGGCAAAGGTATCGACAAGAGGAAATTGCAGAAAAAAAACGAATAAAAGAGCAAAATAATACACTGTTGATTTCTCAATCAAATGCAGTATCACAACTTGCAATTAGACTAATTGACGAAGGTGAAAGATATATTGCAGAAAGACTATGCTTAGAAGTTCTTCCAAAGAATGTGTCAAAGCCTGACAGACCATATGTTCCCTCTGCAGAGTTTGTTTTACGACGTGCTTCTTATCAAACAACGGTATATCAGCAAGTTTTTTCATTAGAAGATAGTTTTATTATCAGGGCAGGTTGTTGTAATAACTACCCAATCCTTATATACGTATACAGACACTTAGATGAAAAAGAATGCTATTTATCAGCAACAGATATAACCAATGGCAGAAAAATATTTAATGTATTATTACCAGAACCAGGTTTAGATTCCCCCCTAATTAATTCCTTGTTTATGAATGGGGTTTTTTGTGATGGGTTATATATATATATATTATTTCCTGGTGGTATTATAAATAAGTATTGTATAAACAATTATAATGAAAGAGAAGAAATTTTACTAGAAGATGGAGGTGGGCGTTTCGTTGATCATTATGATAGTAGATTCTCTAAAAGCGGCACACTAATTGTTTGCCATTCGGATAACACATTATTAGGTTGGGATGTTCTTACGGGGAAAAAGTTATTTCAATACGATTGTAAAGAAATGACCATTTTCAATATTATTATAGACGAAAATGAAAAAAAAATCATATGCTTGTCTAGTGAGGGTGATTATATTATTTATGATTACATAATTAATCATCCATTATTGCATAATAAAATATCGTGTAAAAGGCTTTTTTACGACAGCATTCATAAAAAAATAGTAACTGATCAAAAACACACATTTCTTATATACAATTTAAGAAGAAAACAAGAAAAATGTGAGTATATCTCAAAAGGAGATTTGTGTGGTCTGTCGTATGATGGCAATATTATGTATTTAAATGTATCAAAAGGAAGGCATTTTCGTATAAACCTTTTTGATTGTAATCAAAAAAAAGTTATTGGTTCAATATCGCATGTTCCTCATAAAGTTGAATTTGTTTCAGAAGTTGGTCAATATCTAATATGTGGAAGTGAATTTGGAATAACGGCATATATAAAACAAAAGGCACCTCAGCTAAAGTTACAAGTCAAAAAAAGGATAGCCTATATCAGTATTAGTAGTGATGGCCAATATGTATCTTTATGTCATTGGCATCAGATGACACCTCAATGCTGTAAAATGCCAGTTTTTTTTATTCCATATTTCCTTGGAGGAGGCTCAAACGGAAGTAGAATTTCTATCTCCTCATCAGGTCGATGGATGATTGATACACTATACAAACAAGGACTCTCTGTCAAGAATGTTCAGGAAAATGTCACATTTACATTAGAAGAAGAAAACTTCTATGATGCAATACGATTTGTTGGTATAAACCATCTAGCTGTAGTTAATCAGAAAGGAGTATTTATATTGTGGGATGTTGAAAAGAAAAAGCAATTATATTCAATTCACTTGGTATCATGTAAATATCGGAATGTTTTTATTAGTGAAGGGCATTGTCAAGGTAATATTGCTGTGTGTTTTAGTGGCCCCATCAATGATTGTAACAAAGATAAGTCGATTGTTTTCTTCCTAAATATCGTTTCAAATGATAATAGAAGAATTGAAGTTGACTTACCAGATGTCAGTTATTGTACTTTCTCATACGACGATTCAAAACTAACTCTTGTTAATAACCAATATGTTGTTGTTATGAACGTTTTGAATGGGAAAATACAAAAGACCTTTAAAAATGCAAGAGGCGAAATGGCATCATTATCAAAAAATGGGAAATATCTACTAATCAACAGTATGTTAACAACTATTGAAGTTTACAATATTTCAACAAAAACACTCATCTTTCGTGTAGAAATGCCTATGCCTATAAGTTATTCCTCATTCTCTCTGAATGAAGACAATATTGTGGTCATTTTATACGATGGGAGCATTAAAGTTATTGATTTTCTGCCTCTTAGTAAGCTTCTAAAAAATAAAAGAAAGCAATATAAAGAGATGGAGTTCACGGCTGTTGAAAAGAATAGGTATTTCTTGATTTAACAATCTTAATTAACTCAAGAATTTCCAAACAAAACAACTACAAAAAAACATTAATATGACGAGAACTAGCAATCTATTTAATAAATTTCGCAGGCAAACACAGTGGTCGATTATGGAATGCTTGGACAGCCTTAGTATTAATAATCTTGTTTATTCTACTCATATAAAAGGTTTTGCTCCATACTTAGAAGATAAGAATATAATTATTTATATCTCAGGTTCAAGTATTGTTGTGGTTTGTTTTGATCTCTGTGGACGATTTTTTGAAATTGCACAAGAAGAGTCTCTTCCAGATGATGATTATCCCTTTTATTATTCTGATAATGCCAAGCGTATCAGTCCTGTTTGGAAACTAGAAAAAGCAATAAAGTATATAGAAGAACAGATAGGTAATGAAATCATCATATCCATATATGGTGTATTAATTACTGAAAGTAAAATAAGAAACGCAGACGATATGATTGAAGTGTGGGATTCAAGAAACATATGTGTTTATTGGGGCCGGAAAGATCTTAGACATAAAGAAATATCCACTTTAAATGCATATAATCCAAAAGCCAGAGATGTTATGTTGGCCTTATTTGGAAGTTTCGACTATGATAAAATTGGGGCCATTAATACTTCCTTTATTGATGTCTTAAACAATGAAGATAAGAACCTTGATAGAGGGGAAACCATTACCTTTCAAAGACAATCGACAAAAATTGAAGAGATAAGAAATGAAATAATCTTTGGCTCTGAGAATCAATCTATGCATAACCAGTTCATTAACAAAGATGCCATTTCTATTCTTGGTTTATTGAAGGAACTGGGAAGAGACATGCACATATACTCTGAAAAACGTAAAGGCATAAGTTCCCTGCTCTCCCAATATGATTTTTACATCTATGCCACGGAATGTGAATGTGCTTTTGTCCTTGTAGATTATAATGAGGGAATTAATGCAGAAAAAGACAATTTAGTATGGGATTTTGCTCTCACCTGTGAATTATTTAGGAATCGTCTGCTCCGTTTATATAATAATATTCCTCATATTTATGGAATACTATTAACAAATGATTACGTGACAGATTATGATGATATGTACCATGAATGGAATACCATTGATATTACTGTTATTAGCGGTGTAAAAGGTCTAGGCAGTTTCTCGTTTCCAATAAATACAGATGATGGATTATCAGTCTCCTACCTACTCATGCTCTTATACGAGACTGAATTTACCGAAGAAGAATTTCATTTTGCAGAATATAGCCTCATATCTCTCACTGATTCAGATGTTAGCTCAATAGAGCGCGAAGAAGTATTGAATTTCTTATATAATGAATTCGAAATCGGGAAGAAAAGAATATAAGCTGTTGCTAATGAAAAAAGATAAGCTAATCTTGGTAAGTTGGTGTTTGTGCAGTGTCTACGAGACAATCCTGCAAGGCTAAGCACATAAATAATCAATATTATTAAAAAGGTCTTTCTTAGTAAAATGGTGATAGATTAGCCATTGTTACCGGCTCAATATATCAGATGTAATAACTGGTATATAAGTCGATGACAAGCAGATTAATTGATCAATTTAAGAAACAGACCAAGAATACTATTCTTGATTACATGGACAGGTTGGCCGTAAACCACACTGTCTATTCTACTCATTTGAAGGGCTACGAACCACATCTGAAAGAAAAAAACATCTTTATCTATATCCATGCTTCGAGTATGGTTGTTGTTTGTTTCGACCTCTGCGGACAGGTCGAAGAAGTTGCTGATGAAGGAGATCGTTATGATGTTGAAGCACCAGAATACTATTCTCTAAGAGGTTCTCGAAAGAGCCCTGTATGGCAATTATCAGAAGCTATTAATGAAATGAAAAACCGCTTGTATAACATCTTTCCTCCTATGGAGATTTATGGCGTGCTGCTCTCAGAGAGTAAAATCCATAATGCTAAGGACATGAAAGAGATCTGGGAACTGATGAATATCAATGTCATCGACGATTTAAATAATCTCAGGCATAGAGAGATTGCAACCCACGACAACAATGATGCCAATGCCAAAACAATCATACAAACCATTTTTGATGAAGAGGATGAATTTGATAAACTTCTGAAGATGTACGTATTCGATAATTCTGAGGATGACGATGATGAATGCGACGACGATGATGATGACGAGATAAACCTGAACGATTTCCCAGAAGGCAGTGTTCATAAGATCGAGGATATATCATTTCCTGACGGAACAATCGAGCAGAACCAGAACATCAGCGTAAAGGTTGAGATTCTCCGCCCCATTGCCAACCCTCGTGAGGAATTAGATAAATTGGTGGGGTGTGCTAACATTAAGAAAAGGATGGACGAGCTGGTCGCATTGACCAAATACAATAAGCTCATGAAAGAATTATTTCCGAAATGTAAGCAACATGAAGTATCTCTGCATAGTGTCTTTTACGGGAAACCTGGCACTGGCAAAACTACTGTCTGTAAGATTTATGGTTCGTTGTTACGACAAGCAGGAGCCTTGTCGAAAGGACATGTAGTAGTTTGCGATCGAGGTACTTTCATTGGTACACTATGGGGAGATGAAGAGCGTTCGATGCGTCAAGTGCTTGAAAAGGCACAAGGTGGCGTGCTGATGATAGACGAAGCATATACCCTCAATGGTAAACACGAGAATGATCCGGGGAAGATAGTCGTTCAATTATTGTTGAACATCCTTGCCGACGAAACGCAACGGGATATTGCTATCGTGCTCTGTGGTTATAAAGAGCCGATGGACGCATTACTCAATTCCAATCCCGGGCTACAGTCTCGTTTTCCCAACAAATTCGTTTTTCCTGATTTTACCATCGAAGAACTGTTGGAAATTACTCGTCGCCGCGTAAAAGAGTATGAGTACGAGTTTACGAAACCTGCATGGGAAAAGTATTGTCAGCTGCTTACAAAAGCCTATAACGAACGAAATCCCAAGACTTGGGGAAATGCCCGATTCGTCGCTAACCAACTAGAGCGAATATACATTCAGCATGCAATTCGCTGTATAAAACAGTGCCCTACCGACAAGCAACAAATGCGTCTTTTTACACCAGACGACATTCTGCCTATCGAAGTACCAAAGGAAAAGTGCCGTATTGGTTTTTAAATTGTAAATGGTCGTTTATTTTTGTTTTAATTCAAAAAATCCTCAATTATTCACCAATTTGAGGATTTTTTTGTATCTTTGTAGCGCAGGAAGGTTGTTTCATGCACAACTCACTATTTCTAACCAATAACTGAAAACGTATGTTCAAGGTATTTATAGCAGAGAACATTCTGAGGAATATTATTCAGGCAGAAAGTCAACGACCCAATCATTCTCGGTCGAACTTATTTAAGATTCTCAAGTCTGCCAAAAATCTATATGTTGCTATAGATGGTCCTGATTCTGCGTGGATTAACCTTTTAAAAGACAATTATGGCCTTGTTGCAGATACAACAAGAACAGAATATATAAAAAAAATCCCCACCAAGCCAGAGACAGTGCTTAAGAATCCGTCTTCATTGTTTATTCTTGACATATCGATTGCTGAAGCTAAGAAGATTCAGATCGAGTATGGCGTGTTGTGCCGGAGTGGCTTGGATATGAATATCTCCTCGTTAATCGACATCAATGACGAACATACGACTGACAAAAATAAACCTCTGGGTAGAGGATGGGACAGCGTATTAGACAGTGTGGAACCCCTACCCTCTAACGCCCTTATTCTTACAGACCGTTATCTGTTTAAAACCACCAATGCAAAATATGGTAATGGTTTTGAAAATGTACGCAGTATTTTAACCGAATTACTGCCACGAGAATTGAACACCACCTATCATATTACTGTTATTTTTGACAAAGACAGCATTGACCCCCTCTATAACTTTCAGACAATCGCAAAGCGACTGAACGATCTCAAAGAAGAGTTTAAGCGTCCTTATCCCATAACGATGGAAGTATTAGGTATTACTGGCAAAAACGACACCTACCATAATCTTCACAACCGTCGTATCGTTTCTAACTATTTCGTGGTAAAGATGGATTATAGGCTTGCTGCTTTCAATAAGACTGTGGGTACAGTTGACCAAACAATCACGCCACAGGTGTTATTTACTGAAGACAGCCTGAATCGTCGTTCTACAGCTCCTTTAAAATCTATGATGCAGATTGTCTCAACTCTTCGTGACTTCTCTAATTCACTTTCCTCTCCATACACCAAACACGATAGCTACTATTACGCTGTTAATGGTCAATGGATGGAAAAGTGTATCTCAATTAGGAATCGATTAATAATATAAGATAGCAATGTTGAAAAATTTGTAAGGTATTATAATACAATAGGATTACAATGAGTATAATTACTAGATTTCTAAGCGCAGTAACAGAGCCAGAGTTTAAATTGGCGCGCGATTTGATGGCTATGGCCATAGCCGACGGCGAGGTTACTCCTGAAGAGAAAGAGGCCATGAGTATAATCTGTCAATTAGAGTGTATTGATGAATCAAAGCTGTTAGAATCACTACGAGGTGGTTATGAACATATCAATGAAGAGATGCCCAATAGCCGCATAGAAAGGGAAGAGTATCTGCGGAATCTCATTAAGCTCATTGGCGCAGATGGTTATGCTGCTCCTCAGGAAGCCTACCTCTTTCAGATTATTGCAAGTAAAATGGGACTTAACCAAATGGATGTCATAGGTTTATTTATGCTGAGTACTTCACGCAAATACTTTGCTGGTGGTACTGGTACCAAGGTTTTTGTCTCATTCCTCAAAAACTATATTGATCCAAAAGCCAAATCAGATATAGTCAATCGCCAGAATCTACGAACTATATTTGAAACTGTGGCTATTCATACAGAGGTAAGTCAAGATAAAGAGCTTGATAGAGAAGTGCTTCGACAGAATTTAGAACGTGCCACTGTGACGTTCTTAGAAAATACGATTCTTACTAAGGAATTCGCCGATGTCGGACTTGACTTTGCAGTAATGGTCAAGCAGGAAGAAATGAATATTTTCAAAAGATATACTTCTACCTGACAAGTTTGTCATTTCTATTGTGAAAGCTGTCCAAGGACATGGCGAGGCCAAAAGTGCATTGAAAATGATCATGAGTTCATTGCAATATTGACAATGATTATAAATAGAAAACAATGAGTATATTAATTGTAATCGCAGCAGCAGTACTTCCGGCCATTTTGCTATGGTTATATATATGGAAGAAAGATACGCAAAAGGAGCCGACTGCTTGGTTGGTTAAAGCAGTCCTGTGGGGTGTTGCAATTTGTATCCCTGTCGCCCTTGTTGAGGGTGGAATTGAGGCATTGCTGTTCGGTATGGATGGAAAAACATCTAGTCTATTGGGTACTACGACACTGGCTTTTGTCGTAGCGGCTTTACCAGAAGAGACTTTCAAGTTATTTGCGCTTTGGATGGTGTTGCGTAAGAATCCATATTTCGATGAGCACTTTGATGGTATTGTGTATGCCGTATGTGTGGGGTTGGGATTCGCAGCGTTGGAGAACATTATGTATGTATTTAGTGAGGAGGATTGGGTATCTACAGCTATCGTCCGCGCGTTATTGGCAGTACCAGGTCATTATGCCTTTGCAATACTGATGGGATACTATTATTCGGTGTACCATTTTGTGGATCACTCACCTAAGGTTGCTGCATGTGTCCTATTGGTTCCAATATTAGCACATGGCGCATATGATGCTATTGCGATGAGTGGTATGATTAATCAGTATATTGGAGGACTGAGTTTCTTCGTCCTAATCTACTTCTGTGTGAAGATGCATAAAGTGGCGAAAACGAAAGTACTTGCATTAATAAAGAAAGATGAAAATAATTTTATAATCCAGAATAAGTCATGAGCAGAAGATTTAACAAGAAAAAATTTATCAAGGACGTTCTAAATGAACGGTACGCACTGGTTATCGGCAATGAGATTATGTTGGATCCAGAAATTGAATCAACAAGAGATGTTCAACAGTTCTTTTTGAAGAAAGTTAATGAGTCTTCAAGCGTAGAATATCAGAATTATAATGAAATTGCACTTGATGTCAGTGAGAAGAAGAATCCAGTGCGACAGTTGATTGAAAATGGTGATGTAACATTCTGCGCAGAAAATGTCTCGCCAGATCTGATGGCTTTGCTCGAAACCAAACTGTTTACAACTGTATTAACGACTACAACTGATGGATACCTAGAAGCTGCAATGCGGAAGGTTTGGCCCAAGGAAGGAGAACTAAGAGTCGTGAATATTTACGATAAGGATACTGTTGATGATTTACAAAAGGCATTAAAGAAATGCCGTAGAGGAATGAGATATAATCAGCCAACGCTTATCTATGTATTTGGAAAACTTGATGTAGAGGATCTCGCAAAAAAATACATTAAAACAGACTCAGATGCAATATTACTTATAGAGAAATGGATGCGTATGGATGTTGAGTCAAATAATGAGATGCTTGATTTTATCCGTAGTAAGAGACTACTAGCATTAGGATGCAAATACGACAATTGGTATTTCAGATTTTTCTGGTACGTACTAACAGGAGTAAACAAAAGTGGTGATGAGAACAACTACGATGGACGTGGAGAAGTCGCCTTTTCATTAGATAAGACGGATAAAACTGAGGGAAAACTTTTGCAATTCTTAGACAGGACTGATATCTGCATCCTTGGTGATGCAAGTTCCTTTATTAATGATATAACCAATACTCTTACCATTGATTCTGGTGATTCTATTTTCCGCAATCAAGTTGCTGAATGTCGTCGGCGAGGTGGCGTATTTATATCATATAGCAATAAAGACGCGCTTGCTGCCAGTCAATTGTTTTTTAAATTGTGTGAAAAGAATTATGAGGTTTGGCTTGACAATGCAAGATTATATGGAGGTGACGACTATGAGAAAGATATTGCAGATGCGATTAGTTCTTCTAAGGTTGTAATAACAGTTTTGTCACCACATGTAGCAGAGGATATGCAGAAAGGCGAAACAGACCATTACTACAATAAAGAGTGGCGCATGGCACAACAATTTGAAGACAAAACCATTATTCCATTAGCAATAAACGGGTACGACCTACGAGCGGGGTATCACACAGACATTTATGAGTCAATTGTAAATAAGAAAGTTTCTGGAGTCAACGATAATCAAGATAAATTAAAAATTGATTTAATGGAGTCAGATGGATTTCAAAGATTAGTATCTTCAATCGACAAAAATTTATAGAATATGAAAATCAATAGAAAATGGTCTTCTGAACCAGCAAGAAATATAGACAACAACGCTAACCCTTGGGCAGGTTTGGCATCTTACGAAGATCCTGAAACCACGGAACGAAAGCTGAGGTTCTGTGGTCGAGATGATGAGAGTTATGATGTTGCCAAGTTGATTATGGGTAACATCTTTGTAACGCTTTATGGGAAGAGTGGTATTGGTAAGACTTCATTGCTTAATGCAGGCGTTTTTCCTGAACTCCGAGAGGAACAATTTACACCCATTAGTATCAGACTTGGTGTTAGGGATGGGCAGGAAAAGAAAACCTTTCAAGAAATTATTATTGAAGAAATTGAAAGAAAAGTGTGTCGTAGAAGTGTTATTAATGTCGTAGAAAAGCAAAGTAACATGATGGCGGATGATTTCCTGTGGAACTATTTTGCTCGCCATCGCTTTTATGACAGTAATAACGAACCGACCTCACCTGTTATTGTATTTGATCAGTTCGAAGAAGTGTTTCGTTACAAAAAGAGAGAATACGAAACTTCAAACAATAGCGTAGAAGGAACTTCAAGTAAGAGTGAGGCAGAAACTTTGCTGCGACAAATTGACTATATCAACGATAAAGATCATGCTATAGACAACTGCATAATTGATGGTCAATCTTATCGCTACGAGACAAATTTCCGTTTTGTGGTATCTATACGCGAGGATGATTTGTACCGTTTAGAAGACTGTCTTGATAACAATTATCTTCCAGCTTTAAAGCGCTGTAGATATCGGCTTCACAGTTTGTCACCCCAAAATGCTTCAGATGCAATTCTAATTCCTGGTGAATCTTTCTTCCCCGAAAGCGAGCAAGAGAGGAATGAAATAGTTGAAAAGATAATAGCTTACGTTAGTGATAAAGAAGGAAAGAATATTAGCACAAATATTCTATCCTTGATTTGCAGTCAATTGTACCAGAGTATCGTAACACAGAATATTCAGACTGTAAGCGCGTCTAATCTAGAATCATTCTTTCATGACAATCCTATTGAAAAATTTTACTTGAAAGCGATTTCAAAATTATCAAGGAAAGAAAAAAAATATATAGAAACGAAACTCATAGATAGCGCAGGAAGACGGAACTCGATATCTTACAACGACTTTGATACCTATATTAAGCATAAGGAAATCATCAATAGTCCTTTGGCAATTTTGCATGAATTGAATGTGTCTTCTGGAGATGAAGGAGCCCGTGTAGAATTGATTCATGACAAATTAGCAGAAGTTATATCAAAGCGGAAAAAGAATGAAGAGAGTAAGTTAAAGTATGTACTATCATTCCTTATTGCGATGATTATTTTAGCGGCATCTATCATATTATTCCTAGTATTACAGAATAGGAAAAAGGAGTACATTATTGAATTTCGAGAAGATGAGAGCATAAGTTTAACAGACTATTGGAAAGCCAATATCTGTATCTTGGATAAACAAGACACTATCATGGTTGATACTTTTGACAAATCTACAACAAAGGTTCCATTCTTATATGGAAAAAGTGGTTCTTTGGAATGTCATGTAACTTTTATGGTTGGAGATATTGCTGACATTAAAAAGGAACTTTTGTTAAAGGATTCTGCAAGTTTCATTATTCCAATCTCACGAGCTGCAAATAGGAAAAGATATGAAGGGGTCGTTGTTGAAAGAAAACAAAGGTCGCCAATCGTTGATGCCATTGTTATAATCGGTGAACAAATTAAAAGAACTGATAAGATGGGACGCTTTGTCTTGTATTCTGACTCTACAGCAGTGGAAAGTGATGGAAGAATAAGGATTCTAAGAGATGGTTATAAGTTATATGAAAGTTTTATAGGGAATTCTAAGATTTTTGCTCTTGAACTGAACGATCATAAGGATTTCAAAAATAAATGGAACAGTTTGGAGAACAAACTAAAGAAACTTAATCTTACCCAGTACAGTGGCGTAATTGATGATATTATCAAATCAACCATGTATTTGGGGGTAGAAAAAGATTCTGTGTATGGTTACTTCTATATTGATAAATTTTTTGACCCAAATTCCAAAAACAAGTATTTACGTTATATCCTGTTAGACGGAAAGATTGACACTATGAAACAAACATTTGTTATGAATAGCACTGATGCAGTTCTGAATAGATGTATATATTATGGTTCATTCAACCGAGAAAAGTGGGAAGGAACATCCCGCTCATATGGGAACCGCACCTGGTCATTCTCATTTCATGCAACTGAGGAAACAAAATAAGGATGTGCAACATGAAAAATAACATATCTAAAAAATATATAGTAATCGGTGCTGTGGTTATATCCATATTGGCGATTGCTCTTATCCCTTTTTTGTGTAAACCATCAGGGGAAACTTCAAATTCTTTTGAGGAATTGCGTCATTTCAGCGAAGTTGACTTTCCAACTCCAAATTTTGATCCAGATTCCGTGAATGAAGTTCTGGGTGTCATACTCCACCATACGGCAGAACCTTCAGTAAAGAATGCCTTGAAGATTTTATCTTCACCTGAGAAAAAAGTAGGAACTCATGTTGTTATTGATACTGATGGTACAAGATATATAATGGCTGACCCAACTGTTGTCACATATCATGCAGGGTACTCTTTGTTGAAAAATCGGGAAGGATGTAACTATTTTACTATTGGCATTGAATTTCAAGGCAACACATTGAATACACCTTTGACTAAAGAACAAATCGAAAGTGGTATAGAGTATCTTTTGCCTATTATAAACACTTATAATATACCATTGGACAATATTGTTACCCACCAAATGATCAGAACTGCCTATAAAGAAAAGCATCCGGAAAGTCGGTGTAGCGGTAAAGTTGACATAACTCAAACTGAGTATCATAGGTTTATGACTCGATTACATGAAGTATTGTTGTCAAATATAAAATAGTACTGATAGGGTACGTCTGGGAAAAGGCTCTTTATTTATAGAAATCATCAAATAACGATAAAAGATGGATAAAACAAAGTACATACCGCAGCCTATAGACACAACGGATGTCAAGCTGCCAAAGGAATTGGAAAAATTAGTTGAGGAAATGTCGAAGAACGTACATGAGGTATGGGCTGAGACTCGTATCAAGCAAGGATGGACATATGGCGAGCAACGCAATGACGAGCAGAAAACTCATCCGTGCCTTGTTCCATACGAAGAACTACCTGATGAAGAAAAAGAGTATGACCGTAATACGAGTATCGGGACGCTGAAGCTAATAATGAAACTTGGGTTTAAAATAGTAAAGTAGATGGGATGTTATGAGCAATAGTAGCACATTTAAAAATTTCGCATTTATTAGCTATAGTCATGCTGATAAAAAAGCGGCAAGGGAACTACAAAAGGTGTTAGATGATTTTCAATTGCCTAATGCATTGAAAGAAAAATACCCTGATCGTCCTGTGAGGTTACGTGAAATATTCCGCGATGACACAGGGCTACCAGCGGGCAGCAATCTGACTTATGAAATTCAAAAGCAACTAAAACAATCAAATTATCTTATAGTTATATGTTCTCCGAATGCCGTAAGATCTCACTGGGTTAATAAAGAAATAGAGTATTTTAAAGAGAAAAGAGATGTTACTCATATTATTCCATTTATTATAGACGGTATTGCTAACGCAAAGCAAGAAGGAGAAGAGGAATGCTTTCCCGAGGCTCTGAAGTCTATCGAAGCCAGGGGCGCTAATATTTCTACTTTCAGTTTTGAACGAGCTGTAGTGGAAGTTATTGCTGGCGCTTTAGAAATTGATGTCGATGATTTGTGGCAACGCCATGTGCGCGCCGAAGAAGAGAAAAAGAAGAAATTGCAAGAACAGAATAATCGATTACTTGTAGCACAAGCCAAGGCTGTTTCACAACTTGCCATTACATTTTCAAATTACGGAGACCGCTATAAAGCTGAAAGACTTTGCTTAGAGGTTCTTCCCAAATCATCGCAGGCAAAAGATAGGCCTTATGTTGCAAATGCAGAATTTGCTTTAAGAATGGCAAGTCAGCAGTCTTCATGCTATCAGGAATGCTTTTCTATTGA
>AUXO014911620.1_pt1 | contig 14404 bp, 17 predicted proteins | sample 768731 | NCBI WGS metagenome assembly AUXO01 (sample SAMN02715735, study PRJNA202380) | gut metagenome | biome: sheep rumen | host: Ovis aries | place: New Zealand: Palmerston North | reverse complement strand
TAGTAGAGAGGAAATAAATAGTCTAGCTAACAAGTTGATCATTAAAAGAACAGGCCAATCATCATTTGCCTCTTTTGCTGCAGGTATTCCAGGCGGATTAGCGATGGCAGCAACAATACCTGCTGATATATTACAGTTTTTTGGAATGTCATTAAGATTAGCACAAGAATTATCATATTTATATGGGGCAGATGATTTATGGAAACATGGACAAGTTGATGATGAAAGAGTTAAAAATCAATTGATTTTATATTGTGGAGTTATGTTTGGCGTATCCGGAGCAGTTTGTGGTGTAAGAGTTCTATCAACTCAAGTAGCTAAAACAGCACTTAAAAAAATTCCACAAAAAGCCTTAACCAAAACTTTTTGGTATCCAATGATAAAAAAAATCTGCTCATTAGTTGGCTATACTCTCACAAAGAAGACACTAGCCTCAGGTGTATCTAAAGTAGTGCCTTTTTTTGGAGGCGCTATATCAGGAGCTATCAATTTTGCTTCAATGATGCCAATGGCACAAAACCTACACCATACTTTAGACAAAGCTGTATTTGATTATTCAGAAGCAGAGTATAATCAAGATATTGAATATTTAAACAATGAAACAGGAGAAGTAACAGAAGAAGAAGGACTAAGTTTCAGAGAAAAATTTACTGATAAATTTAATAAAACTAAGAATAATGTGTCAAATATGTTTTCTAAACTAGGAAATAATGATAAATCAAAAGTAGATCCCATAGTAGAAATAAAGAAGTATAAAGAATTGCTAGATTCTGGGATTATAACTGAAGAAGAGTTTAATAAAAAGAAAAAAGAATTATTAGATTTATAGAAAGTAATAAGATGCTTTAGGAGATTATTTAGCTATCGCAAAAACTAATAAAACATTATATATTGGTAGCGATGTCTTAAAAGAACATCATGCAGGTTTAGATAGTATTAATGATATAATAAAAATATATTTAGGAGGATAATTATGAATGAAGAATTAACAATTACAAATGAGTGGAATAAAACATTTAAACTAAGTGATAAAGTAAATCACAAAAAAATAACTTTTCATACAAGATTTGGAAATACTTTAGTAGCAGATCAATATGAACCAAAAAAATATGAAGGTAAACTACCAGCAATTTCTGTATGTGGACCTTTTGGTGCAGTAAAAGAGCAATGCAGTGGTTTATACGCCATGAAAATGGCTGAGAGAGGTTTTCTAACTATTGCCTTTGACCCATCTTTTACTGGAGAATCAAGTGGAACACCAAGATATGTAGCTTCACCTGATATTAATACAGAGGACTTTTCAGCATCCATAGATTATTTATCAACGCTTGATAATGTAGATTCAGAAAAAATATCAATAATTGGTATTTGCGGTTGGGGAGGAATAGCTCTAAATACGGCTAGTATTGACACAAGAATAAAAGCAACTATTTGTTCAACAATGTATAACATGAGTCGAGTAAACCATAACGGATATTTTGACGAAACTGACTTAGATGCATTATACAAATTAAAAGAAAATTTGAACAAACAAAGGATAGAAGACTATAAAAATAATGAATACAAACTTGGTGGAGGATGTTTAGAATTACCTGTTCCAGAAGACTCACCATTCTTTGTTAAAGACTATAGTGAGTACTATAAAGGCAGAGCTTATCATAAAAGAAGTTTAAACTCAAATGGTGGTTGGAATATAACTTCATCATTATCATTTATCAATACCCCACAACATACATTTAGTAAAGAAATAAGAAATGCAGTTCTAATAATTCATGGAGAAAAAGCTCACTCGTGTTATTTCAGCAAAGATGCCTACAAAAATATGATTACCGATAGCAAATACACTAATAATAAAGAATTATTACTTATTCCAGGTGCTGTTCATACTGACCTTTATGACAATTTAGATGTTATCCCTTTTGATAAGATTGAAAACTTTATTAGAAAAAATATTGTGGAGGAATGATTGAAAATAGAAATTTCTAATGAAAGATATTTCTAAAACTTTTATTACTACAAGAATTGAATATAAAGATGAAATTATTAAAGTAGCAAAAGAATATAGCAAAGAAAATAATTTTATTATTGGACTAAGCGAAATATCAAAAAATTAACTCTATAATAAGCAAAAGAAGGCTATAAAAGCTTGTTGACTTGTTTTATTTAAGTATTATAATATTTATATCTACAGGAGGAAATATGTCAAAAGAACAAAATGTAGTTAATTATTATGTACTTTGTAACAAATTAAAAAATGTAATCAGAACTGGTTGGAAAGATTGGAATGTAAAACGAGATAGAATAGAAAGTGTAGCTGAGCACATTTTTGGAGTTCAAATGTTAGCTATTGCGATGAAGTCTGAATATCAATATGATATAGATATCATGAAAGTAATTTACATGCTTGCTATACACGAATTAGGTGAAACAATTATTGGTGATTTAACACAATTTCAAATTACTAAAGAAGAAAAACAAAAAATTGAACATGAAGCAGTACACAATATATTATCATCACTAATTGATGGAGAAGAAATTGAAAAACTATTTTTAGAATTTGACAATAATGATACACCTGAAGCCCTTTATGCATATCAATGTGATAAACTGGAATGCGACATTCAAAGCAAACTATATGATCAAGAAGGATGCGTAGATTTAAAACACCAAGAAAATAATAAAACCGCAAATAACGAATTAGTTAAAAAATTATTAGATGAAGGAAAAAGTTGGTCAGATATGTGGTTAGAGTTTGGACAAAATAAATATCCATATGATAATAACTTCATGCTGTATCCAATTATGTCAAAAATAATAAAATAGAGGATGAAATAACAAAAAAATTAACTAAAAAGCACATCGATTGATGTGTTTTAATATTTTAATCTCTTAATGTATTACATGACTAAAACCGGTACAATAACAAAAAATCCAAGTTACTTTTTTGAATTCTTTTGTTATACTATTATTTGAGGTGTATATAATGAAAAATAATAGAGAAAAAACGGTTATAAAGACAAGTATAATTAGTATACTATCAAATATAGTTTTAGCAAGTTTTAAAGCATTTATAGGATTAATGTCTAATTCAATTGCTATAATCTCAGATGCAGTAAATAACTTAAGTGACGCTCTTTCAAGTATTATTACAATTATTGGTACAAAACTAGCTGGTAAAAAACCAGATAGAAAGCACCCTTACGGATATGGTCGAATTGAATATATGACTTCCCTTATTGTATCAGCTATAGTATTATATGCAGGTATTACAGCTTTAATTGAATCAGTCAAAAAAATATTAAATCCAAGCTCACCTGATTATAGTACAATAACATTGATTATTTTAATATCAGGCATTATTGTTAAATTTATTTTGGGAATATATGTTAAGAAAAAAGGAAAAGAAGTAAAATCAGACTCCCTAGTTGCAAGTGGATCAGATGCTTTCAATGATGCCATCCTTTCTATATCAGTCTTATTATCAGCAATAGTATATATAATATTTAAAATTAGTTTAGAAAGCTATGTAGGCGTTTTATTATCTCTATTCATTATTAAAGCAGGCTTAGAATTGATAAAAGATTCAGTTGATAACATGCTAGGAGTTAGAGTTGAAAGTAGTTTAGCAAAAGGCGTAAAAAAAGAAGTACTAAAAGAAAATAAAGTACTTGGTGCTTATGATTTGATTCTAAATGATTATGGACCAGATACATATCTTGGATCTATACATATTGAAGTTGATGATACGTTAACCGTTGCTGAAATAGATAAAATATCAAGAAATATAACCAAAAGAGTATCCAAAAAATATGGTGTAATACTACATACGATAGGAGTGTACTCAATAAATACAAAAGATAAGCATATTATAAAAGCCAAAAAAGAAATAACTCAAATAGTATTCTCACACAAAAATATATTACAGATGCATGGATTCTATTTAGATGAAGAAGAAAAAACAATAAGTTTTGATATTATAATAGATTTTAAAGAGAAAAATAGGGAAGAAATATATAAACAAATTTATGATAAAGTAAAAGAAAAATATAAAGATTATACAATCAACATAACTCTTGATGTTGATATGAGTGATTAGTAAAGGAGTAGTATATGATTTCAGTTGTTATACCAGCTTATAATGAAGAAAAAGCAATAAAAAAAACAATCAAAGAAATACAAAAAATATTAAAAAAGAATAAATTGGATAAAAATTCTGAAATTATTGTAGTTAATGATGGATCAAGTGATGATACCGCAAAAAATGCCTTAGAAAGTGGAGCAGTTGTTATTAATAATCCAACAAATATGGGTTATGGTTTTTCACTAAAGCGAGGCATAAGGCAAGCTAAAAATGAAACCATTGTTATAACTGATGCAGACCTTACTTATCCATTTGATGAAGTACCTAAAATGTTAAAAAAGAAAGAAGAAGGTTTCGATTTAGTAGTAGGAGCTAGAACTGGTAAGTATTATAGACAAAGTTTTTTCAAAAGCTTTTTAAGAAAACTAATGAAGTTATTAGTTGAATTTGTTTCTGGTAAAAAAATTAAAGATATAAATTCAGGCTTGAGAGTATTTGATAAGTCACTTGTTATGAAATATTTTCCAAGATTATGTGATACATTTAGTTTTACAACTTCGCAAACATTAGCTTATCTTATGAATAATCATTTTGTATGTTATATCGATATTCCATATAATAAAAGAATGGGAAAATCAAAAATTAAACTATTTCGAGATTCGTTAAAATCTTTAAGATATATATTAGAATCATGCGTTTATTATAATCCTTTAAAAATATTTACTCTTCTTTCAATAGTCTTAATAATGCTTTCAATAATAGGGTTTATTTTCTCTCATTTTGTTCATATTCGTGCAGGATATATACTAGGAATAGGTGGTTTGCTTCTATCAATAGTAGTTTTCTCCATCGGATTACTTGCTGTAATATTAAAGCAAATTATGGATAAGAACAATGAATAAAATAATAGAGAAATATAAACAATTTATAAAATACGGTATTGGTGGAGTTATAACAACACTTCTTCATATACTTTTATTTTGGGTATTAATAAAAATAGGTATTAAATATTATATAGCTAACATAATCACTTTAATAACTATAAAAACATTATCTTATTTCATTAATAAAATCTTTGTCTTTAAAACTAAATGTTCTACTAAAACTGAATTGTTTAAAGAAGTAACAAAATATATATTCTCAAGATTATTTACGATGGTAATAGATTACTTTGGATTAATATTATTAGTTGAAGTATTTAAACTAAATGAAATGATAGGAAAGACAATAATACTGATTGTAGTAGTAATAATTAATTATTTTCTTTGTAAAAAATACGTATATAAAAAAGGTGAAAAAGAATGAGTAAACTTAAAAACATTTGGCAAAAGTACTGGTTTATTATATTAATAATATTACTTGGTTCTATTAGATTTTTATTAACCTATAAACTTCCTAGTTTCTATTTGTACAAAATGAACTATGATGATGCCTTAATGATTAAACAGCTTAAATATTTAATAAGAGGAGCCTATCTTGGCGAATATGGAGTTAGAACTTTAATAAAAGGACCGATTTTTTCTATAATTTTATTACTATCTACAATTTATAAAATAAGCTTTAGCGCCTTTTTTACTTTACTATATATTTGTGTATCAGCCTTCTTTGTTACATCACTAAAAAAGACTATAAAAAATAAAAAATATTTAATAATAATATTTATAGTACTTCTATTTAACCCAGTTACATATTCACAAGATTTATTCCAAAGACTATATAGAAATAGCATCTCAATTACAGAATTATTATTCTTTTTAGGCGCAACCATTAGAGTAATATTTAATAAGGATAAAAGAGTATTAAATAATATATTACTTGGACTTTCTTTATCTTTAATGTTTTTAACAAGAGAAGATAATATCTGGACATATCCAGTTATATTCTTTATCTTTATATATAACTTTTTAAAAAATAGAAGTATTAAAACACTCATAATAAATTTGATACCAATTATAGTATTAACTTTATCTTTAAATTTAGTATCTTATATAAATTATAAACATTATGGAATTTATACATATAATGAAATTCAAAAATCAGAGTTTCATAACACATATAAAAAAATATTACAAATAAAAGATGATGAGAAAAAAGCTAAAGTAGCAATACCTAAATCCACATTATATAAATTATCTGATGTTAGCAAAGTATTTAATTTAACCAAACCAGAAATTAATGGTTTTTACAGAATGTATCAAAATTTAGAAAATGATACATATAAAGGAGAAATATATAATGGTAATATAATTTGGTATTTAAGACAGATGATTGATAATAAAAATAAATTTAAATCTGGTGCAGAGAGTGAAGCATATTATAAAAAGCTTGGAGAAGAGATAGATGAGTTATTTGAAAATGGAACTTTAAAAAAAGAGTTTACCATGCCATCTACCTTTATGAGCGTACCAAGAAAAAGTGAAATAATAGAACTTCCTAAAAATGTAACCTATGCAGTATTATATACAACTACTTATAAAGATATTAAAACGATGATAAATACAGAAAAATATTATTATGATAGGTTGGTAGGTGCATATTATTTTAGCTTTGACGATTATCATCATACAGTAGATATTGTTAAAATAAATCCAACTAAATATGAAATAATAAGACAAATATATAAGTGGTTTACAATAATATTTAGTATTATTGCACTACTAATTTATTTAAAAAATATTTTAAAATTTGATAAAATTAGTATCTTAAGTCATATATTAGTTGTTTGTTACTGTTTAATAATAGGAGGAGTAGCCTATACTCATACAACATCTTTTCACGCGATAAGGCCAATTTATCTAGGAAATGTTTACATATTACAAAACATATTTATATTAATTAATTTATATAGACTAAAAAAATATAAACGTCACAAAAAAAGCACTGTAAAATAAGTGTTTTTTTTGACTTTAACCGGGTAAAATAATTTACTTATAAAAATTGTTATGATAAAATTAAATTGTATAATAGTAGTAGAAGGTAAGAATATGTTTATATAGTTGCAACTATGATTACTATTTGTACATAAAACTCATAAAGAGAGGAAGGTGAGAAAATGGAAAAGAAAGATAGAAAAAAATTATTAGTGTTAATCCTTTTATTATTTGCCGTAGTAGGTACAGTTGGATATGGAGTTTATTCATACTATTGGACACAAGGTAATTATGAGAATGAAACAAGTGCTGGAAGCGGTGATGATGCAACCATTTATCTTAATGGAAAATTTGATCCTGAAATAGAAAATGGCAGTTTTTTAAGTGATGGCCAAACAATAGAACTGACATGCCCTGAAAGTGGTGGAAAAGGAACAGTAACTTGTACTGGAAATGTTACAATAGTAAATGAAGGAACTACCAAAATAAGCGTTGAAACATTAGATGGAGAATCTTCAGTTAGTAAGGATGGTTATATAGATGTAACTGCTAAAACAACAAGTTTTACATGGACATCAGAAACTATAAATGCAGGAAGCAGTGAAACACTATATGTGTCAGTTGATGTAGATGTTGATAATGGAACAACTAATGGTATTAACAGTAGTGAAGCTGAAGAAGTTACTAACTCCGTACCAGGTGGAAGCTTTACTGTTAAAACTAGCTTTAAAATAAAAGCTACACAAGTAAACAATTAAAATAATTTATCTAATATAGGAAGAAGGTGAAAAAATGGCAAAACAAGAAACAAAGAAAAAAGATAAGAAAAAACTATTAGTACTAGTTTTATTATTATTTGTTGCAATAGGATTAACTGGATATGGAGTTTATTCATATTATTGGACACAAGGTGATTTTGAAGGAAATTCTAACACAGTAACAGTAGCTTCTTTTGATCCTAGAGTAACAATAAGTGGAGGTAGCAACTTTTTAGGTAGTGGTGGAGGATTAAGCATTACTTGCCCTAATACTGAAACTGGAACTGGTACAATAACTTGTACTGGTAATTTAACTGTAAGTAACGATGGCGGTACTAGCGTTTATGTTGATGTGCTAGATGCTACTGCACATGACGCAGTTGGTTATAATGGTGGAACAAACGGTGATGATCTTTCTGGTGACTTTTCAACACCAAGCTTAAGCTGGGAATCAGCAACACTAGCACCTGGTGAATCAAAAGAACTTACTATTAGTGTTGATGTAGCACTTACTAGTGATTTTGGAAGTAGTGAAGCAGTTGAAAGAAGTGAAAGCTTTGAAGGCGCTGATATAGGATCATATGTAAGCCTTAGATTAAAAGCTACTCAAGTACATTAATAACACTTTAAGAATAATATAAAAATATTATTCTTGATTTTAGGGCCTAAGTTTTAGACCCTAAAATTAGGAATAGGAGAGGTGAAGTATATGAAAGAAAATAAAAAATCTTTTATTATAATTACAATTATATTAATTGCGTTGGCTGTATGCATTTCAATTAACTTCACCATCAAAAAAAGCAAACATATTAATGATGACAATGTAATAAATATTGAATGTGATGGAGAAAACTGTGATAAAGAAGTAGTCCCAAAAGATGATCAAAATGATAATACACAAAAAGATGATAATAGCAGCAATAATAGTAATAAATCAATAAATGGTAATGCCAGTATTAAAGGTAAAACTGATAAAAATAATAATAGTGCTGATAGTACTGATAGTGCCGATAATAGTTCTGAAGAAACAATACCTGATAACAAAGGAGAACTTACAATAGGCGATAAAGATCAAGTTTGGACTAATGACAAAGAATTAAAAATATTTAATATTAAAGAAATTGCTCCAGGAGATAGTGGTAATTATGACTTCTATGTAAATAATAATACTGATAGTAATGTCATGTATAAAATAGTATTTGCCGAAGATAACTTATATAATGTTAATTTACTTTACAAATTAAAAAGGAATGGTAAATATATTTCGGGAAGCGAGTCTGAATGGGTTAAATACGATAAGTTAAATATCGAAAATAAAGTATTAAACAGCAAGTATAATGATTATTATGCAATTGAGTGGAAGTGGGTGGACACTGATAATGATACAAGAGTTGGAAGAACTCCAGATGCTAAGTATAGATTAAAAGTTACTGTTAAAGCAGCTGAAACAGAAGAGTTGGATAAAAGTGCAAGTGCGAACTTTAGCCCATATACTGGGGACAAAATATTATTATATATAGAACTTGCCTTATTATCTGCTATAATACTAATACTAATAATTATAAAAAGAAGACAGAAGGATTAATATGAAAGCATTAAACTTAATTAAAAATATTATTTTGGATATTATTATTGTTATCTTAGTAGTATCAATCATTTTTGGTTTTTTAAATAAAAATAAACCAGTACCAGTTATGGGATATTACTTTTTCACAGTAATGTCAGGAAGTATGGAAGATTCTCTACACGTTGGAGATAGCATCATTTCTAAAAAAGTCGATAACTATAAAGTTGGAGATATTGTTACTTATAAAGTTAAAGACTCTTACGTAACACATAGAATTGTTAAAATAAAAGGAAACTCAGTCACAACAAAAGGAGATGCTAACCAAATAGAAGATCCTGCTTTCGACAAAAGTGAAATCCTATGTAAATTTGTATATAAAAGTGGTTGGTTAAACTTTTTAGTCAGAAATAGAATATTTATAGTTTTATTTGTAATTATCATTTTCTTAGTTGAAGCAATTGTTAAAGAAACGAAAAAAAAGGAGGAATAACATGCATCGCAAAATTCTAAATTTGAAAAGAAAAATTAGAAAAAACAAAAGAAAAATATCTGTAACTTCTTTTGTAATTTTTGCGTGCATAGTTGTTGGAACTATTGGCTTTTCCTATTATTTTACAAAAGGCGAATTTGTAGGAACTGCAACAGTTACAATTCCATCATTTGCTCCAAAAGTAAATGGCAGTGAAAGTATGAGTCAAACAATAGATTTAAAAACAACAATTACTAATAATAAAAACTTAGCACCAGGCGCTATAGGTAGTTTTAAAATAGATATAGATTTTTCCAAAGTTTCTAAAGATTCATATTATAAAGTCTACCTTGATAGAACTAACATACCTAATAACATTCATTTTTATATAGATAAAAATTTAACAACAGAACTTACAAGTATAGAAGGTGTAGAATTAGAAGATAACTCAAATAAACTAGCAGAACACTATATATATTGGACTTGGATTTATAATGATAACCCTGAAAGCAATGAAAATGACAGTCTATATATGGGTCAAGAAATTAATCTTCCTTTTTTTGCCTATGTATCTCAAAAAGTAGAAAAGAACACCATAATTGTTAATGGTTATGAAAAACCTACTGGAAGAGTTAATATTAATGGTCAATCAGGAAGTTTTGATATGAGTTTAAACTTTGCTAATATTTCTACTTCTACAAATTATAAAATATATTTTGATGATATACCAAGTAATGTTCATTTATATAGTGATTCATCACATCAAAACGAAATTACATCTATAAATGATTTCTATAATGGGGAAAATCAAAGTGTTAACAAAACTATATATTGGAAAACTGCTGATATGGCAAATGTTAATGCAAGCATTTACTATATAGTTAGTTTGTCATAGAAAGTGGTGATAATAATGACTAGAAAAAAAATAATTATTATTTTATTAACCCTTACTTTAACAACTATAACTATTAAAAAAACATATTCTTATTATATTAGTAGAACAAGTGTTAATGTAAAAGCAAGTAGTTCTGATGTAAAATGTGATGCTGAAATAACCAATGTTAGTGAAACTGAAAAAAATAAGTTTGGTTATTCAGAATTTAAAGTAGTAGTCAAAAACTATGATAATCAAAACAATTTAACTAATGAAAATTTTAACTATGTTTTAAGCATAGAAAATAGTAATGAATCAAATGGCTTGTTTGGTTATAATAATCAATTTAATAATAGAGTAGAAATAACAGACTCCATGAGTAATAATGCACAGAATAGTAAAAGTTACATCTTTCAAGTTAAAACAGAAGATGGACAAAGCAAAAATATTAGCTATAAAGTAAATTTAAAATGTATTCAAAGTAATTAGAAAGAGGTGATAATAGTGAAGAAGAATAGTATTAAGTTATTACTAATATTACTAATATGTAGTAGTATCAGTATTCCAACTTTATCTGCTTTTGTAAAAAAAGTAGAGAAAACAGGGACTATTCAAACCAAAGAATTATCAACTGCTTTTTTAAGTAATAGCGATTTATTAATTAAGATACAAGCTTTAGATTCAAGTATTACTGAGGTAGATAAAGAAAATGATTTAACCAGAGTGGATACAGAGCCTACTATGAGTTTTACTACTGATAATATTGGTTCAACTACTGAATCTAGTGTTCCAATATATATATGGGTCGAAAATAGTAAAATATATTATTACACAATAGCTACTAATATTAACTTAAATAATAACTAAAAAAATGTAAGAAATCTTACATTTTTATTTTTCTATTTTTTGGACAAGTTTAGCATGTAATATTGTCCTAGCTTTGTCACTATCACTACAAGTATATAGTGTTATTATTTTATCATCTGTATTAACAGAAACGTCTAATGAAATCGAGCTACTATCTTTAATTTTCTTTAAATATGATACATAAACTTCTGAAGAATCAAAATTAGTTAAACTAACAAAGTCGCTTGCATCTATTGTATAAACTGAAAATACTTCATAAGTATTACTTGAACTAAGCGTATTGAAATAAATATACTTATTTTCTTTGTGCCATTTCTCATCAAGAGTGTTTTTTAGAGTACCAAACATCGAACCATCTAATCTATTATGAGCATATATTATAGTATTCTTATCTTCATCATAATTATTTCTATAATCTAAAAATATCCACCCAGAAGTAGTATACTCGTGATTAAAATTATGCGTTAAATAGTATGAGTTATCACTATACTGTAAAACTGGATAATTAATACTTGTATTCGGAACTTTAATCCAGCCCCTAACATTATTATTTTCTGAAACTAAAGAATTAAAATCGGTAGTAATATAAGGATACTTTTCTTTTAATTTTTCCTCCTTAATTTTTGCTTTTTCTATAACATAGCTTTTTGTGCTATCACTTTTCTTATTCTCTATGAACCAAGTTATTATAGAAAACAAAGAGTAAAGTAAAGTCAAAGAACATATTATAATTACAATATTAGTAATTATTTTTTTCATATCATCACCCTAAATATAGTATACATATAATTATAAAACTTCGCAATTATAATTATTCTTGATTAAAAAAGAATTAGAAGTTAGAATATAAATGAAAGGATTATTTATGAAAGATATAAAGAGTTTAATAATTTATTTTAGTAGAGCTGATGAAAATTACTCAGTTGGAGTTGTTGAGAAAGGCAATACAGAAATAGTAGCTGAATACGTTAAAGAATTTACTAATGCAGATATGTTTAAAGTAGAGCCATTAGTTCCATATGCAAAAGATTATAAAACATGCATTGAAGAAGCGAAAGAAAGAATTGGTAATGCACCTATTAAAGAAAAATTAAGTGACATTTCAGAATACGAAGTTATTTATATTATGAGTCCAATCTACTGGGGAACATATGCTCCAGAACTTGAAACCCAACTAAAAGAGTTAGATTTTACTGGTAAAACAATAAGAGTAATTACTACACACGAAGGATCTGGCCTTGGAAATATTTTATCTGATGTCAAAAAGATTTGTATTGGAGCAAATGTTTTGGATGACGCCATAGCAATTCAAGGTTCAACAGCAACAAAGTCAAAATCTAAAATAGAACAATGGATTTAAACCAATAGATTTGTGTATATTCGAGCCTGTTGTTTATACAAATGTTGAATAAAGTTCAAAATTAAACTAAAATATAGAAAGGGAGGTTTAATATGAAAAAAGAATATACATATGGAGAAATGCTTCTTGTATTAAGAAACGAATATAAGAAGTGTAGAAAAATACTAATAGAATTAAATAAATGCGTATCAATCCAACAAGCAGAAGGATTTTATTTTGATGCTACTTTAACTGATGATTATCAAAAAGCATACACTATTGATCGTCGTATAGTATTAATAGCTGAAAAAGAATATCCGGAAATATTAAAGAAATTTAAACACTTAAAATATGGTTATGACAGTAACTATTTATATACATCAGTTTTTGATGCCGAAAAACAAGAAAATGATTTATATAAATTAAAATATGATAATCATTTTACTTCAGTAGAAGGAAAAAAATATATTCCAAACGTATTTGTAAGAAATGAGAAAGAATTTTCCAAATTAGTTGAACAACTTTTTGCTACAGATTTGATGAATTTAAATCATGTATATATAAGCAACAATAATAATAGTATTGCGCTGGACTTTTCTTCAGGCTATATTCATAGTAATTTAGGAGAAAACTCTTATATAATTTGGAATGGCATAACAAACACTTTTGAATATGAAATATATAAAAATCAAAGCCCAGAGATGATTGGAAATATTTTGTCTTTATCATGCACAGCTGACAGTCTATCACCTGAATGGCTTCAATTATTAGAAAAATATGAAAAAACAAAATTAGCAAATCCATCATTCAATGTTGATAGTAATATAAAAAGTAAAAAAGGTAAATTAAAAGTTAAATCAATAAATGATGAAGGAGTAACTAATTTAGTACTAAAATAATAAAAATATCAAGATTGACAATTAACTAAAATAATAATAAAATAAAGATATCAAATTTGTGATGAGAAAATGTATATTAGGAAGTACATAAAAGTGAGCTTGGTATAGTGTGAACAAGTTATGTTGATAATATACTCCTATTCTCTGAATGAGATGAAAACATCTCCGGTAAATCCGTTATCTAAATTAAGCAAAAAAAGGATGGTACCGTGCTATAATAAGCACTCCTAGGTGTATTATTCTTTTTTTATTTTTTAAGAAGAAAGGAAAAAAGTATGAAATTAAGTAAATTAAATATTAAAAAAATAAATTTTAATGACATTGATAAAGACTATTCTGGACAAGATATTTTAATGAAACTAGGAGAATTATATCAATTTGAAAGTGGTATATATGGTTATGGTAACATTTGGACTAAACTTGAGAGAAATGTAGAACAAATAATTATAGAAGAATTAGATAAAGCAGATTGTATTCAAGCACAATTTCCAATTTTACAACCAAAAAGCATCTGGGAAAAGTCAGATAGATGGAATCAATATACAACAGAAAAGGACATTATGTTCACAATTGACAGCAATCTAGGAGAATATGGTTTAGCTCCTACTGGAGAAGAATGCGCAAGTATATTTGGTTCAAATAGACTTTTATCGTATAAGCAACTACCAACAACATATTAT
>AUXO013681640.1_pt1 | contig 14408 bp, 17 predicted proteins | sample 768731 | NCBI WGS metagenome assembly AUXO01 (sample SAMN02715735, study PRJNA202380) | gut metagenome | biome: sheep rumen | host: Ovis aries | place: New Zealand: Palmerston North | reverse complement strand
GAGGAGTCGGAGGTCCGCGGTTGGATCTACGATATTCCCGATGAGGATGATGACCCTGATGCGACTCAGCTCAAGGCCGTGCCCTTGGCTGTTCGTGTTTATGAGATCAGCGGACCTATGTTCTTCGGCGCTGCAGATCGTATCGCAACTATTACGCTCAAGGACTTCACAAAGGTTCTTATCATCCGTATGCGTGGCGTGCCTGAGCTGGATGCTACCGCCATGCACTCACTTGAAGCTCTCTATGCCAAGTGCGAGAAAGCGGGCGTCAGCATGGTATTCTCTCATGTCAACGAGCGCCCTATGCGCATGATGCGCAAGGCGGGATTTGTCGAGAGGCTGGGGGAGGCTAATTTCTGCGATCACATTGATGCTGCCCTGGAGAGAGCAAGAGAGATCGTCGGCGAGGGCGCCTGATCAATATTCTTTGTTTGAAAAATAGCTGACCTAACCTTCGATTGAAAGCAAGCTTTTTCGCGAGTCATAAGTGACATCACCCCCAAAGACAGGTCGTATCTATCTCCTTCGTATTGACAATTCTGTCTCACATGCTAAAATGAAACACGTTCTCAAATTGACGGCGTATACCATGCACGGTAGACGGATATTAGAGGTAGCGATGAATTATAAAACGAGACAATATGGTGATATCGTAAGCTTTCTTCAGTCTAAAAAGGGCTGTCATGTGACGGCCGGCGATGTGTGCTGCCATTTTGAGCAGAGCGGCAAGAAGATCGGTAAGGCAACGGTCTACAGACAGCTGGACAGGCTCGTAGAGGAAGGCGTTATCAATAAGTATCTGATCGATGAGAATTCGGGCGCATGTTTTGAATATGTTGATCGCGAAAATGATTGTCATGAAGAGTGCTATCACTGCAAGTGTGAGAAGTGCGGCAAGCTTATCCATCTGGAGTGTCATGAGATAGGACAGCTCAGTGATCATCTTTCCGGGCATCACGGCTTTAAGATCGATCCCAAGAGGACAGTTTTTTACGGAATCTGCAGCGAATGCGAGGAGACCGGAGAAAAGGTCGGAGGTATCTGATGGCGCAGCTGGAATGTAAGGACTTAACGATCGCTTTCGAGGATCGAACTTTATATGAGAACCTGAGTTTTGAAGTTAATTCCGGAGATTATGTCTTTGTGCTCGGAAGTAACGGTGCGGGCAAGACCACATTGGTCAAGACTCTCCTGGGACTTCGTAAACCAACCCGTGGTTCTATTATCATAGATGACAAGCTTAAGGAAAAGGGTATCGGTTATCTGCCTCAGCAGAAGAGCATGCAGAGAGATTTCCCTGCTTCCGTTATGGAAGTTGTGACTTCTGCCTGCGGCGGCAATCGGCATGAGAGACGTGAGCAGGCCTTGGCAGCGCTGGACAGACTTAAGGTCAGGGAATTGAGCGCGAAGAGTTTCAGTGAGTTATCGGGAGGTCAGCAGCAGAGAGTCCTGCTGGCAAGAGCTCTTTGTGCAGCAGGGGGGATGTTGCTCCTGGATGAGCCGGTATCCGGACTTGATCATACAACGACAGCTGAGTTCTATTCCATGATCCGCGAGCTTAATAAAGAGGACGGTATGACCATCCTCATGATATCTCATGATATTGATGCGGCGAGAAGATACGGAAGCCATGTGCTCTATATTTCTTCGGAGCCCAGATTTATGACGGCGAAAAGATTTTTCGCTCAATGGGAGGAAGAGAATGGCTGACATGATCGACAAGCTCCAATTCTATTTCCAGTTCCAGTTCGTGCGCAATGTTCTGATCGTTGGTGCCCTGATCGCCGTTTGCGCGGCGCTTCTCGGTGTTACTCTGGTTTTAAGGCATTTCTCGTACATAGGAGACGGCTTATCACATGTTGCTTTCGGAGTAATGTGTGTTGCCAGCGTTCTTGATCTGGCGGATGCGAATGCTTTGGTCATGCCGATCACGGTGCTCGCTGCGATCCTGCTCTTACGCACGGGGCAGAATACCAAGGTCAAGGGTGATGCGGCTATCGCCATGATCTCCGTAAGTTCTCTGGCTCTGGGTTATATGCTGATGAATATCTACGGGGCCAAGACGAATCTGACGGGCGATGTCTGTTCGACTCTGTTTGGTTCCACTTCGATCCTTACCATTAAGAGTAAAGATGTCTATATGTGTTTGGCGCTCTTCGTTATAGTCGTCAGTATTTTTGTGATCTTCTATCGAAAGATCTTCGCCGTTACTTTCGACGAGGACTTTGCCCGGGCCACCGGCGTTAAGGTCAACCTGTATAACAACCTGCTCGCTACCATAATCGCGGTCGTTATCGTCATGGCTATGAATCTTGTGGGGTCACTTCTTATCTCCGCCCTGATCATCTTCCCGGCGCTTTCCGCCATGAGGATCTTCAAGAGCTTCCTTAAAGTAACGATCTGTTCTGTGGTTGTTTCGCTGGTATGCGCCATCATCGGTATCCTTGTATCGATCCTGGCCGGAACCCCTGTCGGTCCCACTATCGTAACAGCTGATATGGCGGTATATTTCCTTTTCGCTCTGGCAGGAGGCATTAAGGGACGCGTTGCCTGATAATCCGATAGATTTGTGCGATAATGAGAACAGATCTTTACGGAGGTGGCCGCTATGTTTGAATATGATGATAAGTATGAAGCCCTTAATCGTATTATCAGGGAATGTAATAATATTGTTTTCTTCGGCGGGGCGGGAGTGTCGACCGCCAGCGGCATTCCGGATTTCAGGAGTAAGGATGGTCTTTATAATCAGCACGATGTACGTTTCGATGATTATTCACCGGAGTATCTCCTGAGCATAGATTGTCTTATGGATCACCCGGATATCTTTTACGAATTCTACAGACAGAAGCTTAATGTCGAAGGCATCAAACCCAACGGCGCTCACTATAAGCTTGCTGAGATGGAGAAGGCCGGCAAGCTTATGGGTATCATTACTCAGAATATAGACGGTCTTCACCAGAAGGCCGGAAGCAAGGCAGTAGCTGAGGTTCACGGGTCCACACTGAGGAATTTCTGTAACAAGTGCGGCAGAAAGTACCCTGCTGATTTCATCTTCAAATCCGAGACGGCGATCCCGCATTGTCCTGTCTGTGGCGGTATGGTCAGGCCGGAAGTTACGCTTTACGGTGAGGCTCTGCCCCGGGATGCGTGGATGCAATCTGTTGACTGGGTCAAAAGAGCAGACTGCCTGATAATCGGCGGAACTTCACTGGTCGTCAACCCTGCGGCTTCCCTTGCCTATATGTTCTCCGGCAAATATCTGATCGTAATGAACCGTGACGCGACCTCGCGTGACTCTGCGGCCAGTCTGGTATTCCATGAGAATATCGCAGATGTAATGGCCCGGATCGAACTGTAAATTGCCTCTGATGGCCGTCTTCTTTGATTTGACGCGACTTGACGGATGAAATACAATAAAACTCGGCGGCTTAAGGCTATATAGGTCAGCCGTCGGTGAGGAGAGAGTGCTATGTATAATATCGGAATCATAGGCTGCGGACATATTGCAGCCGTTATGGCTGAAAGTATTAAGACCTGCCCTGACCATCGTGTCGCAGCGGTTGCTTCAAGAACTGCCGCTAAGGCAAAGAAGTTTGCCAAGGAGCATTGTCCGGATGCCGTAGTTTGCGGCTCATACGACAAGCTTACAAGACTTGATGGTCTTGATCTTGTCTATATTGCCACTCCTAACACATACCATTACGAGAATGCCATTAAATGCATCAAGGCATATAAGAATGTCCTGATCGAAAAGCCTTTTGCAATGGGGCTTGAAGAGACCAAGAGCATTTTTACCGAAGCCAAGAACCGTAATCTTTTTGTGGCTGAGGCCATGTGGACATCCTTCATGCCCCTGCACAAGACCATGATCAAATGGATAGAAGACGGCAGGATCGGAGAGGTAAGATCCATCATGTCTAATCTGGGATATGATATCGAGGACCGTCCGAGACTTACGGATCCGGCCATGGGCGGCGGATCCTATCTCGATCTGGGCGTATATCCGACGAACCTGGCTGTCAGCATTCTGGGTTACAACATCACGCCTGTATCGGCCTATGCGCACAGATTCTCGACAGGCGTCGAAAGAGATGTTCATTATATCCTCGAGAGAGCAGAAGACGGCGCCACGGCGGCAGCTTATGTTACCATGAGCAATCTGACTGACAGGGACGGCTCGGTTATAGGCGATAAGGGTTATATCAAGATCCGTAACATAAATAATTATGAGGCGATCGAGCTTTACGATGCAAAGGGAGAACTGGTGGAGAAGGCTGAGAGAGAAGGACTTGACGGTTATGCTCTCGAGATAATCGAGTGCTGTCAGGCAATTTCCGACGGAATGATACAGGCGCCATCCATGCCATGGAGCAAGACCCATGCTATAGCCGAGATCGGCGACAGGATAAGAGGGATGATCTGAGATGGCTCACTACTACGATGCGGAACCCACAAGCCCTTCTGATAAGAGGCTCATAAGCTACAGGATCAACGGGATGAACTTCGAGTTTGTCACTGACAGCAATGTATTCAGCAGGAATGCCGTTGATCGCGGCACTGATTTGCTCCTTCAAGAGACCATAAAGGATCTTAAGGCGTCCGGTGTAAAAAAGGGCGAGAGCTTTCTGGACTTGGGATGCGGCGTGGGAGTCGTTGGTATCGTACTGAAATCGGTCTTTATGGCTTGCGATGTGGTCCAAGTGGATGTGAACTCACGCGCAGTGGAGCTGTCTCGTGAGAATGCATCGCGTAACTCGGTTACTATGGCCAAGTGTCTTCAAAGTGATGTGCTGAGTGCCATCGATGAAGAGCTGATGTTTGACGCAGTGGTTACAAATCCGCCGGTAAGAGCAGGAAAGAAAACAGTATTTGCTTTCTATGAGCAGGCATTTGAGCATCTTAAGGTCGGGGGGGCGATCTATGTCGTCCTGCAGCGTAAACAGGGTGCTCCGTCGTCTGCGGCTAAGCTCGAAGAGCTTTTCGGTAATTGTGATACTCTGGCTATCGACGGCGGTTACAGGGTCATGCGTGCCGTTAAATCCGATATGAAAGGGGAGGATGAGATCTGATGCTTCCCTTTCCTCTGCTCGATTCTTTCCTGATGTTCTTCTTCTATGCCTTTATCGGCTGGATAGTTGAAGTTGTCTATTATGGGATCACTGAAGGCCGTTTTATCAACCGAGGCTTTCTAAACGGTCTGATATGTCCCGTATATGGAATCGGTTTTTATTGTGTTATCTGTATGTTAAGACCCTTTGTGGGCAGTTTCCCCATGCTCTTCTTCGGTTCTGCGAGTATCTGTACGATAGCGGAGCTTATTGCCGGAGTCGTGCTCTATGCCATCTTTCACTTAAGATGGTGGGATTATAGCGACTACAGATGGAATCTCAAAGGCTTTATCTGCTTCAGATTCTTCCTCTATTGGGGACTGGCTTGCTCTCTTGGTATGTATCTTCTGCATCCCGCAGAGCATATGATCATCGGAAGAATGCCCGAATGGCTTAAGTTCTCTCTGGTCATCATTCTGATAGCCCTGTTGTTGGTCGATATCATTATCTCCACGGCGACTTATATTGGCCTTTCCAAGAGGATAAAGACCTTGCAGAAGATATCTGTCGGCCTGAAGTGGCCATCTGATAAGATCGGTTCCCAGATATACGATACGGTAGATACGATCGTTACCAAGGCCAACCCCGCTATGAATTCCTACAATGAATATATGGAGCTTTATAATGCTCACAGAACTGAGGAGAAGGCGCTGTTCAGAGCTCATCGCGAGGAAGAACGTAAGATGCTGGCAGAGTTTGCAGCTGCCGGCAGGAGGAGCATCATCGAGTCAGGAAAAGCTACCGGTGCCAAATTAGGCGGCGGCATATCAAAGGTTATTAAGACGGAGAAAAAAGTGCTGGAACGTATCAGCTTCAGCCGCAGAGACTCTAACGCCGAAGCTATCCGTATCATGAAAGAGGGAATCGGCATTAACCTGAATGAAAAGGAGAACGATATCAGCTATGAAGATGATGATAGCATCTGATATACACGGATCCATAGGAGCGTGTCGCAGGATCATCGAAAAGTTTGACGAGACAGGGGCAGATAAGCTCCTTCTTCTCGGAGACTTGCTCTACCACGGTCCCCGTAACGATCTGCCCGAAGACTACTCTCCCAAGGAAGTTATCGCGCTGCTCAACTCTCGTAAGACCGATATTCTGGCTGTTCGCGGTAACTGCGACACCGAGGTCGATCAGATGGTCTTGGAGTTCCCGATAATGGCGGAATATATTTACATAATGAGCGGCGATAAGGCGATATTCGCGACACATGGGCATCATATGAATCCGGAGGATCCGCCGCCCTTCCTTCCGGAAGGCGCGATAATGATAACGGGTCACACTCATATCGCCTGCGACGAAGACAGAGGCAGCTTCAGATATATGAATCCCGGCTCTCCTTCCATCCCCAAGGGAGGGACCAAGGCTTCCTATATCCTTATCGAAAACGGCAAAGCGGAGCTGTTTGATCTATAATAATAAGAACACCTTAGGCTTAGGGTGATTTTCGACAATTAATAACAAGGAGTGATCTAATATATGGCATCAGCATGTGATACATGTCCCTCAGCTCAGGGCTGCACATCTCAGAGCACATGTCCGTCCCTAAACGGCGGCAGAGCTAATCAGGCCCCGGGCCTTGAGGCGGCAAATCCCAATTCTTCGATAAAGAAAGTTATCGGCGTGGCCAGCGGCAAGGGCGGCGTCGGAAAGTCTTTCGTTACATGCGCTCTGGCAGTCGAGCTTGCTCGCAAAGGCCTTAAAGTCGGTATCCTGGACGCGGATGTTACAGGCCCTTCCATCCCGAGAGCCTTCGGTCTCGTGGAGATACTTACTGCAGACGATGACAACAATATCCATCCTGCGGTAACACGTGAGCTCGGCATTAAGGCCGTAAGTCTTAATCTTCTGGTGGATGACGAGGAGGCTCCGGTCATATGGAGAGGCCCTGTTATCTCCGGTCTGGTAAAGCAGTTCTGGACAGATGTTAACTGGGGAACACTTGATGTTCTTCTTATCGATATGCCCCCGGGCACCGGAGATGTTCCTTTGACTGTATTCCAGTCGATCCCGGTCGACGGCATCGTTATGGTATCGACACCTCAGGATCTGGTTTCCATGATCGTAAGCAAGGCCCGTAACATGGCAGCTATGATGCACGTCAATATCCTGGGTCTGGTTGAGAATATGAGCTATATTGTCTGCCCGCATTGTGGTGACAAGATATCGCTTTTCGGTGATGATAAGGTGCTGAAGAGGTCAGTTGAGGCGGCGGGACTGTCGATCCTTGATGAGATGCCTCTTGATTCTGCCAATACCGAGTTGATGGATACAGGCAGAGCGGAGGAGATCAAGGGCCTACTAGCTGTAAATGCAGCTGATCTCATAGCGAGAATGGCTACAACGCCGGACGTTCCCGAGGAAGCCTGATGCTGTCGCGTCGCTCGAGACTTTATGCCTTTGCGATAATAGCGCTGAACCTGGTAATGCTGTCGCTTCTTGTCGCCTGTGCTTCAAAGCAGGGTAAGGATGATCCCGACGAGAGCACAAGTATCGATCCGATCCTTGTCGATGACAATAAGCCTGTTGGCGGCTACTATGATTACCTGGGCGGGATAGATTATGATTCGTCTATCATAGCCATGGTCTACGAGCCCTTGGAGGGCGAAGACGAGCCCGGTATTCAGTATCGACGCGTGACGGATCTTGAAGGTCTTTTATCATCCGGACAGACCGATGTGATGATCTATTTCTATACACATATGTCGTCTGATGTACAGGGCGTTACGGCCGGTGTGGAAGATCTGGCACAAGGTCTGAACGGACAGCTCCTGGTCATATCCGTTGATGCGATGCAGGAACAGCCCCTGACCGAACAGTATCAGTTGCAGGCTTTGCCTGAGTTCGTGATCGTGAAGGACGGCGAAGTTGAAGGCCTTTTCGAGGGATATAAATATGATTATTGGACCATGGACGATGTGTCGGCATGGATCGAATCCTACGGATACACGATCGACTATGATCTGCTTTGACGGAGGTTATGTTATGGAATATGAGTACGTCACGACGATAGGGCAGGACAGTCACAGATTTGCCGAGGGGGAGAATCCTTCCGGTACGATCAAGCTCGGGGGCTATGATGTGCCTTACGGGCGGGCATATTCTGCCAACAGCGACGGCGATGTTGTTCTCCATGCCATAACCAATGCCATCTCAGGGTTGACCGGGATAAATATATTAGGCGGCCGTGCAGACGAGTTGTGCTTAGGGCAGGGGATCCGCGACAGTCGGGTTTATCTTGAAGAAGGCCTTAAGGATCTGGCTGCGATCCCCGGAGCACAGATTACTTATGTATCCATGTCGATCGAGTGTCTCGCTCCCAAGCTCAAGGAACACATCCCCGGGATCAAGGCGTCCGTCGGCGAGATATTGGGGCTGGCCCCTTCACGCATAGGTATCACTGCCACTACAGGCGAGCATCTGACCGGCATGGGCAGGGGCGAGGGTATCCAGGTCTTTGTGGCTGTTACTTTTAAGTTGCCTGCAAGCTGAGAAGATGATCTTCGCCGTATCGCTCTACTCATCCGAAGACATTTTGGAAAGCTTGCTCGAGGTCTTCGATAAGATCTCCGGGGTCTTCAAGTCCTATGGATAATCTTATGGTATTGAGTGTAAGACCGATCGCTTCGCGCTGTTCCGGGGTGAGCTCGATATGCGTCGTTTGAGCTGGATTTACGATAAGCGATCTGGCGTCACCGATGTTGGCCTGGTAGCCGAAGATCTTAACTGACTCGATGAACTTTCTCTTCTCTTTTTCCGTTCCGATGAATTCGAAGGACAGGATCCCGCCTGCACCCTTGGGCAGGTATCTTTCGGCCAATGCCTTGTATCTGCTGTCTTTGGCGTGAGGATAATGAACACGGGCGACATGTTCGTTATTATCGAGGTATTGAACTATCCTCTGAGCGGATGAGACCTGCTTGGCAACTCTCTCGGACAGAGTCTCGACTCCAAGCAGGATAAGATAAGCATCGAAAGGTGATAGGGCAGCACCAAGATAATTTAAGTGCACGGCTCTGATCTTTCCGGTTATCGGGGCCTCGGGGAATACATCGAGGATGCTCCTGGAATTGTCGTCCTTATCTCTTAAGAACCAGAGCTTCTTATCAAGGGACGGGAACTTATGAGCATCAAACGGGAAGCCGCCCTTCTCCAATACAAGTCCTGCTATGACATTGCCGTGGCCCGAGAGAGCTTTTGTAGCGGAATAAATAACAATATCCGCACCGTGCTCAAAAGGATTAAACAGATACGGAGTTGCCGCCGTATTGTCTACGATAAGCGGAATGCCGTGCCTGTGTGCGATCGCAGCGATCGCCTCGAAGTCCGGGATCGTTGCCAGAGGATTTGAGATAGTCTCGATATATATGGCCTTGGTATCTGCTTGAATATTACGTTCGAATTCCTTCGGATCATCGGGATCGTCGATCATGTCATACTTGACACCGAGTTCTTCCAGGATTGAGGGAAAGCCGTCAGCTGCGCCGCCATATAGTCTGGGGCTTGTGAGGATCCTGCCTTCCCCTGTCGCTATGCTGAGCAGGGTATAGGAGATCGCTGCCATTCCGGATGCTACTGCAACGGCATAGTCTACACCGTGAAGCGCTGCAACTCTGTTCTCCAGGACCTGGACTGTCGGATTGGAGATCCTCGTATATAATGGGTCTTCGCTCTCGAAAGCAAACAGTGCATCAGCTCTTTGAGTGCTTCCTAATTCGTAGGCAGCCGTCTGATAGATGGGGACGCTGACAGCGTTATTATGTTCAAGCGGGTTATAACCTGCGCGGATCTTTAAGGTATCAAAATTGTAAGCCATGATAATATCCTCCTTTGATTGTGAGGATTATAAAATAGCCGGAAAACTAAAGATAATAGACGTTGTTTATCAATTTAGATAAAAGAAATGCATAACGCACCGTCGTCTTATTAATATAGAATACTTATATGTTTATCAGAACGGCAATAACAGATGATCTTAAGATAATAACGGCTGTGGAGCAGGAGTGCTTCCCACCGTCTCAGGCGGCTTCCGAAGATCTGTTCCGCGACAGATTAAGGATATACCCCGACCATTTTCTTCTTCTTTTCGACGGGAATAGACTCGTATCATTCCTCGACGGATTCACGACTGATGAGGAAGACTTAAGTGACAGAATGTATGATGACGCATATATGCATGACGAGAACGGTGCATGGCAAATGATCTTCGGCGTAAATACCATTCCGTCTTATCGGCGAAGAGGATGTGCGGCGCTCCTTATAAAGCAGGCCATCGCGAAGGCGTCCCGGGAGGGGCGGAAAGGACTCGTCCTTACATGCAAGAAGGAACTGATCGAATACTATTCCCGGTTCGGCTTTGTAAACGAGGGCGTAACGGAACTGTCGGTAAAGGGCGGAGTATGCTGGTATCAGATGCGTCTTCTGCTCTGACCGGATCCTCAGTATGAACAATTGTTATAACTTCATATGAGATATAGTAATTAGCGGCGAATAAGACTGTGTGATTTAATCTTCTCATCAAACAGGAGGTACAAAGAAATGACGCAGTTAAATACAAAGACAAAACGATCTAAGCTGATTACAAAAGCATTGGCAGTATCAGCCCTTATCGCAGTTATCTCTCCGTTGACAGCTTGCTCAAAGAAGGCTGACGATAAGATCAGCATCCCGGGTCTCGACGGATCCCTGTGCGGAGCACCGATCTACATTGCATATGAGAACGGCTATTTTACGGACGAGGGGCTCGATGTTACGCTGATATCCGCAGACGCAGAGACCAGAAAGATCGGACTCAACAACGGATCTATCCCGATAGTTAACGGTGACTTCCAGTTCTTCCCTTCAATGGAGCAAGGTGTAAAAACGGTTGTTGTCGATAAGCTTCATGACGGATGCATCAAGATCGTAGTAAGACCCGATTCGGATATAGACTCACCCGAGGATCTCAGGGGACTTAAGATCGGTGTCGATGAGATCGGCGGAACCCCGCATCAGGTTGCAAGTGTGTGGCTTGAGAATGCAGGAATCTCTGCTCTTCAGCAGGATCACGAAGTAGAGTTCCTTCCGTTCTCAGACGGTAATTTGGAGTTGGAGGCCCTCTATAACGGAGATATTGATGCTGCGGCAATGTGGGACCCGCTTGCTTCTGTTGCAGAGAAGGCCGGAAATGTTAAGACTATCCTTGATATTACAACAGATGAACCTTTTGCCGGCAGAGCATGCTGCTTCTTATATGCATCTCAAACAGTTCTTGAAGATAACCCGGAACAGATCGAAGCATTGCTCCGTGCTTTCAGAAGGGCACAGGATTTTATCAACAAGCATCCTGAGGAGGCGGTTGATATCATCATCAACGGTAAGTATTCGCAGATCGAAGATCGCGAACTGGCTATAGAACTGATCACATCCTACAACTATCCCTCTTATGAACAACGTGAGAGCGGCGCATTTGATGTAGAGGATGATGTGCATTATTTTGCTCAGCAACTCTATGATATCGGTTATCTGCAGACAGATGCCGACACCTATACATCACAGTATTACACTGAGATCTCTCCGGAAGGTTAAAGATGATAAAGAAACGTTCAGTCGCATATGGCTTCTTGCTGTCGATCAGCGGATTCCTGATCGCGGCGCTGGTAAATAAGGTCGTTCCCATCACCGCAGATGTCGAAGTGGTCGATTACAAAGTCGGCGGTCTGACCTTGGATATCAACTCCGCATACAGGCTGGTACTTTATTCACTGTCCGCGTTGTTTATGTTACTGGGACTCATCAGTCTTCGAACTAACGACAGCTGGAAAAAATTTGTAAAAGGCGCTCCTCTGAGGTTCGCATCCGGTATCGGATTGTTGCTCTGGGACCTTCTCGGTACCAAGTGGCAAGTCCTGACTCAACCCTTCTTTCCGGGACCTGCGGGGATAATCAAAGCCTTTCTTGTCGAACCCGACTTCATCCTCGAGAACACTCTTTATTCCTTGAGGCTCTACGCCTCGGGATTCACACTCGGAGTCGTTTTCGGAGTCGGTACAGGTATAATAATCGGCTGGTTTCCTAAAGCATACTACTGGGTTACGCCCGTGCTCAATGTCACGGGCGTAATCCCGGCAGTAGCCTGGATGCCCTTTGCATTAACATTGATGGCGACACCTTTTGACGCAGCGGTATTCCTGATCGTAATGTGCGTATGGTTCCCTGTAACCAGCCTCACGGCTCAAGGAATAAAATCGACGCCCAAGGTTCAGTTCGAGGCCGCAAGGACCCTTGGTTCCAACACCTTTGATCTGGTGTTCAAAGTCGCCGTGCCGCACGCTATGCCTCAGATATTTACTGGTATATCGACGGCAAACGCCTTTGCCTTCACAACACTTGTAATGGCAGAGATGATGGGTCAGCCCGGAGGTCTCGGTTATTACATCAATCTCTCCAAAGTCTGGAGTGCATACTATAAGGTCTTCGCGGCGATAATCGTAATGGCGGTATTGTTCAGCTTCATTACGGCAATACTCGGGCGTATTGAGAAATATGCGCTGAGATGGCAGAAGGGACTCGTAAGATAATGGCAGAAGATAAAAACGAAGATTATATCCTTACCATCGACAACCTCCGCAGAGTCTATAAGGATGATGACGGAGCAGACGTCGAAGCTTTGGAAGACGTGAACCTCAAGGTAAGACGCGGTGAGTTCATATCGATAATCGGGGCCAGCGGCTGCGGCAAGACCACATTGCTTAGGACGATCGCAGGTCTTGATAAACCCGACTCAGGGTCCATCGTCATGGATGATCATGAGATAAAGAAGCCGGATCCCGAGCGCGGGTATGTCTTTCAGCAGGGTGGTCTCTTCAACTGGCTGACTGTTAAGCAAAATATCGCTTACGGTCTTAAGACCCGTAAAGTCTACAAGAGCAAAAAACAGGATGTGCCCAAGTATATCGAACTTGTCGGGCTTAAGGGCTTCGAGGATTCCTATCCCTATCAGATAAGCGGAGGAATGGCTCAGAGAGTTGCCATAGCGAGAACTCTCATAAATGATCCCAGGATACTGTTGCTCGATGAGCCTATGGGAGCTCTGGATTCCTTTACCAGAGCGGACATCCAGGACAAGCTCCGTGAGATCCATAAGCTTAACGGAATAACCATGATACTCGTAACACACGATATCGACGAAGCTATATACCTGTCAGACAGGATCGTTATCATGACACCTCGTCCAGGCAAGATCAGCAATATCTTCGAAGTGAAGATGGAGCATCCCAGGCAGAGAGGCGGAGTCGATTTCCTTGAGATGAGAAGAAAGCTTCTCAAGGAATTTGATCTGGCTACGGCTCAGCCGGAACCTGAATACAACATTTAAGGAGAAAAACAAGTGAATAAGACAAGAATTACAGGATCGATCATCGCATTACTCGGACTCTTTACGGTCCTTGTGCCAAAGGTATTTTTCGAAGTGTGCGGAGCAATGGGTGATAATTACATGAAGTGTCACTGGGTCGCTCAGACTGAGGTTGCACTCGGTATCGCAACTATCATTCTGGGTGTGCTCGCAGCCCTTTCCGGGCAGAAGGCAGCGGCCTCGGCTTACTCGGTTGCATCCCTCATCAACGGAGCCCTGATCATCCTTATCCCCACTAAGATAATCGGGGTATGCTCTTCATCCAAGATGGATTGCAATTCGGGAACAAAACCTGCCCTTATCATTGCAGGCGCCTTGATAATCGTTGTTTCCGCTGTCAACGTTGTTCTGTATCTGACAGACAAGAAGAGTGAGTAAAGTGGCAGATCTTAAGACCGGTACGGGATTCGGCTTAAAGAACATCAGGAAACGGCCTTACAGGTCGTTATGCCTGGTGCTCGCTGCTACGATATCTTCCTATGCGCTCTTCACCGGATTATCTCTCAAAGCTTCGCTTGATAACGGGATCGAGAGGATGCAGGAGAGGATGGGCGCTGACCTCATGGTCGTTCCGGAGGAGTCCGAGGCGGATGCCCGTAATGTTCTTCTTACGGGCGAGCCTGAATTCTTCTATATGGACAGAGAGATCGTAGAGACCGCGGGTAAGATCGAAGGTGTAGAGCTTGTGACAGAACAGTTCTACTTTACCTCACTGTCATCGGACTGCTGCTCGACCCGCGTTCAGCTTATCGCTTATGATCCGGATTCGGATTTTGTTATCACACCATGGATCGACGAGAAGATCACTGATGAGGTAAGTAAGGGAGGCATAGTTATCGGAAGTGAAGTCACTCCCTTATCCGATGGCAATGTCAAGTTCTACGGGACTGAGTACCCTGTGG
>AUXO011078951.1_pt1 | contig 14412 bp, 8 predicted proteins | sample 768731 | NCBI WGS metagenome assembly AUXO01 (sample SAMN02715735, study PRJNA202380) | gut metagenome | biome: sheep rumen | host: Ovis aries | place: New Zealand: Palmerston North | reverse complement strand
TGGTACTAACATCTTTTTTACATAAGATTTTGTTTACGTTTACAGCTGTAGATCGTACGAGTTTAAATCCAGGTGGTTTAGAAGCGCGTATGTTAGCAAATGCTATTGGTGTAGATATTTATGTTGCAACGATATTTGGATATGTTTTTTCGTTGTTAAATTTGGTATTTAAACAATTTGTTAAGGATCATTATTTTGACTCAAAATATCCAACAAAAAAATGGTATTAAAGATTAGCCTTGACAACTCATTTCTCAATTGTCAAGGCTAATCTCTTGTTTCTTGCTTCTAACTCTCTTGCCTCTTAATAAAAAATCAACGCATTATCTGACGATGATTTTCTTGACAAGCGTTCTGCCATCGGAAGTGGTATATTTCACGATGTTCAATCCCTTTGCCAAGCGGTTGATTTGACGACCGTCAGCAGCGAAGATAGATTGGCTTACCACGTTGCCTGTAGAAGAACTGTTGATACCCGTGGTGCTCTGGTGAGTACTGTTCTTGCCGAGGTATTCAAGTCTCCAGTTAGAGAATGGTACCCAGTCGTTGTTCTTGGCAGTCTTGTTGCAAGCACCGATGCGGAGTTTGCCATCCTCAGAAACGTAGCAGTAGAGCTCGTTGGTGTACCATCCATAGTCGCAACGGTTGGCAAGAGCCAAACGGTTGTTGGGGAAGTAATAAGTAGCGGGCTCGTCAGGATTGGTGATATTGTCTTCAAACGATGTCCAGCCACCCTCGCTGTCAACACCACTCTTCAGAGTCTCTTGGTCAGCATAGTCTTCGGGGATGAAGATCCATCTGGTGAACGTAGCGGTGTCGCCATTGGCATAGAACTTAGCGCGTGGGTCGAATGCTACTACGTTTTCTTTCTCTTCTGCCGTCAGGATGTCGAGTTTGCCTTGAGATTCAGCATAGCCATACTTCCAAGTCTTGGCATCTGTGGCTGTTCCCTCTTGACGATAGAGACCTTGTACGGTGAGGCGGAATGTACCTTCTGGAAGACCGGAGATGTCTTGGAAGATGTCGAACGATGTGTTCCAACCCTCGGCAAATCCGATGGCAGTACCGATGGCTGTAGCCTCTTGTTCTACGCCCACCTTGTCGGCTAACTCAGGAGCTTGTGACCAACCTTTCAAGCCTTTCGTGTACGTTGGGTTGACAATCACTGACGTGAAGTCAACGGGAGTATCATCAGAAGCCTCATTGCCTTCTGGTATTCTTACGAGAGCAATCATGAGGTTAATCTCATTCACCTTTTCAGCCACTTGCTCGTCGGTATATGCGCCATTGTTCATCTCGTTTTCTGTTTCGGTATAGAGCATTTGGGCATTTTGCAATGTCTCTGGCTTGGTCTCACTTCCAAAGTCGGTGATGGCAATGTTCAGCTCATTGAGAGCTTCCATCAGTTGCTTGTAGGTATCGATGCTCTTGTTGGCATTCTCTACGGTCTTGAGGAAGTCGTCATAGTTTCTCAGGATTTCGCTGCCTTCTTGTGCTTGGCGACCGGTGTTGATGGCTTCCTGCAATTGTTTTTTCACCTCAGAAGACATCAGTTGTTCCATCAAAGCCTCAGCGTCATTAAGGACATTATCGAAGATAGGCTGTACGGATTCCAGGTCGTTGCCAAGGAAGGTAAGAGTAAACTCATCCCAAAGCGGCCAAGCCCAACCACCGATGTTGTCACCTTTCACGCCGAGTCTTACAGGCTCGCTGCCAGCGATGAACTCTACGGCAACGTCCCAATCATGAGAACTGTTGAACATGGCATTAGCGGCGGCACAATTGTCTGGTGAATACATGGTTTCTCCGTTGGTAGTGGTAATGGTTCCCCATGCTCCGTTGCCCATAGCAGTGGTCTCATCAGCGGTGAAGATACGTTTCATCAAGTTGTTGAAAAGAGAAGACGCCGTTCCTGCAAAGAGAGAAACGTGCACTTCGTTGTCTCCCACGTTTTCGCCATTGGCGTTCACCCATGCGTTGTATGCGTTTTGTGGGTCGTTGGCGCAACGATAGTAAGCCCTTGTCTCCAAGCGATAGGCACCCTTTGGCAATTTCACGAGTTGTGAGATGTTGAGCGAGCCAATCTCGGCAGAGCCATGCCATTGTTCTACCACGCCCGTATTGCCTGCATTATTGGCAAAGCCATTGTCAGACTTCGTCACCTCCCAACCGATGAAGTCGGAGTTGCCACTGGCATTGACGAATGCGGCATTGTTGATAAATTCCGTTACGTCAGAATTAGGTTCAAGTTTGTTTTCGCGAGCCGTTCTTGCCGTTTCTTCCAGTTTTGCCAATTGTGCATTTACCTCTTCGGTAGTCATCGTACATTCGTCGAGCATAGAGATGATGTCTTCCGTCAGGTAATATAAGTCATCGTCGCCTCCATATTCCTTTTCCCAAACGGCGTCTTTGTAGTAGTCGTTTCTTTCTTGGAGTTTTTGGTAAGCATCAGCGTTTTCCATCAAGGCATTGTATTTTTCCTGGGCCTTGTCGTAAGCAGCCAAAGCCTCCTCTTTGGTGGTGGCTGCATTTGCCTCGTTGACAGCAGCAATCACGTCATCGTAGTAAGATTGCTTGTAGAGCTTGCCTTCAAGTTCTTGCTCAAGGTTCTCGGTGAGGGCTTGCGTCATATATTTATACGAGTCGATGCTTGAACCGTAGTAAATCAGTTGGGCATTGTCAACGCCCACCCATGAGTTGTTGAATCCTGTCTGTACGAAACCCAGTTCCAGTTTGCCGTCTTCGATAATCATCATCGTAGAGTACGACTTGAACGGACCTTGTGTGAGGGCAAACTTCTGGTCGTTGAAGTAAACGTATTGGTTGAATTTACTTTCGTTCTCTGAAGCCAGTGTCTGCACGAATGCAGAGAGAGCCACCTTGTAAACACCATTGGGCAATCCGTTCATGGTCTGGTACATTTTGGTTTCCAGGTTGCCGTTGCGCCAGTTCTCCCAGAAAGGATATGAGAATGCGCCATCGGCAGGGTCGCCAATCCAGAGCACTTCGCTGTCGTTGCTGGCAGAAGCCTTGTTACCCTTGTTTTGGCAGTTGGACTCTAAAGACCAACCCTTTTCAGAGCCAGCCCCCTCGTCGAAGGTTGGGTTGATGAGGTAAGAACCAGCCAGGTTGGTAGGATTGCTTGGCGAAGCGGCATTGCTGATGCTTTCCTTCAAGGTGGCAATGGCTTGGTTGATGTCTTCCACCGTGGCGGCAGGATTGTCGAAAACGCTCTTGGCTGCTGTCAGGTCAATGCCCTTGCTTTCCGCATCGTCGGCAATGGATTTCAGGTCAGCCCTTGCCACAAACAAAGCGTGCTGGTCAGGAGCCACGAAAGCCCATTGGCAAGCCGTGGGGAAGTCGCTGAGCATGATGTTCCATCTCAGACACCATGTGGTGGCAGTCAGGTCGGGATTATATCCCAATGCCTGTCCTTCCACATAAGTGAAGGCAGACTCAGCGTATGGATTCTCATCGGTGAGATAAGAAGGTGTGGTGATGTTGTACACGTTGGTCATACCTGCCACGGGAGTGATAGACCAATAGCATCTGGAAGGTTTGCCGTTAGAGAAATAACTATCTACATAGATGTAGCCATCGTCAAATCTTCCCGTGAGGTGATTGCCGTTGCCCGTGTCGTCAGAGTACAGTGTGTAAACGCCGTCAGGAATCTCGCCCTCTTCGGGAGTGATGCCCATAGCGAGCGATTGGTCTTGGGCAGTTCTTACCACGAATCTCATACCAGAGTTAGACAGGATAGCTTGCGTACCCCACCATTCTCCGCGATTGTAAAACCGGTTTGCGCCTACGTTGTAGATGTACACGGTGTCTTCAGTTGTCAGCGACTTAAACGAAGGTGTGGGAACCACCCAGTCTGTAGCCGAAACCGTCAGGTTTGCCATTGTTGCAAATAGCATCAAGGACAAGCTGCGTAAAAAATGTTTCATAAGCTTGTTGTTTATAGGTTATTATAAAGTTAGTTATTAAATATATTAAGTTATGTGTACAAAAGTACAACAATTTTATAAAAACCGCAAATTATTTACTTTTTATTTGCCCAATTGTCGGTAAATGAGTAACTTTGTCCGATTTTTATTTTATATATTTAGATGTTGGATAAAACAATAAGATTTTTTAGATGAACGTAATTACGAAAAATGTTCAATTGCCTGATGGAAGAACCATCACGATTGAAACTGGGAAATTGGCAAAGCAAACTGATGGTTCGGTGTTGCTTCGTATGGGGAACACCGTGTTGCTCGCTACAGTTTGTGCTGCAAAAGATGCTGTTCCTGGAACTGATTTTATGCCTTTGCAAGTGGACTACAGGGAACAGTATGCCGCCGCCGGACGTTTTCCAGGCGGATTTACTAAACGTGAAGGCAAAGCTTCTGACAATGAGATTTTGACCAGCCGTTTAGTTGACCGTGTCTTGCGTCCGCTCTTTCCATCAAACTATCATGCCGAAGTGTTTGTCAATGTGATGTTGTTCTCTGCCGATGGCGTAGATCAGCCTGATGCGTTGGCAGGTTTTGCTGCATCAGCAGCATTGGCTTGCTCAGACATTCCCTTCGAGTGTCCTATCAGTGAGGTTCGTGTGGCTCGCATCAATGGCGAGTATGTCATTGACCCCACATTCGAGCAGATGAAAGATGCCGACATGGATATTATGGTAGGTGCATCTGCCGAGAATATCATGATGGTGGAAGGTGAGATGAATGAGGTGAGCGAGCAGGATTTGTTAGGTGCCTTGAAGGCTGCCATGGATGCTATCAAGCCCATGTGTGAGTTGCAGGTGGAGCTCTCTAAGGAACTTGGCAAAGATGTGAAGCGCGAGTATGACCATGAAATCAACGACGAGGATTTGCGCAAGCAGATTAACGACGAGTTGTATCAGCCTGCTTACGACGTGACGAAGCAAGCGCTTGAGAAACATGCTCGCCAAGAGGCTTTTGATAAGATTATCGAAGACTTCAAGACGAAATACGATGAGGCTCATGCCGATCTCTCTGAAGACGAATTGGAGGAGAAGCACGCAGAGGCAGACCGTTACTATCACGACGTGATGCGTGACGCCATGCGCCGTTGCATCCTTGACGAGGGCATACGCCTTGACGGACGTAAGACGGATGAGATTCGCCCAATATGGTGCGAGGTGAGCCCGTTACCCATGCCTCACGGAAGTTCTATCTTTACACGTGGTGAGACCCAGTCGCTCTCTACCTGTACCCTTGGTACCAAGCTCGACGAGAAGTTGGTTGACGATGTGCTTGACAAGAGCTACATGCGTTTCTTGCTGCACTACAACTTCCCACCGTTCTGTACAGGTGAGGCAAAGGCTTCTCGTGGCGTAGGTCGTCGTGAGATTGGTCACGGCCACTTGGCTTGGCGTGCATTGAAGGGACAGATTCCCGCAACGTTCCCCTATACCGTGCGTTTGGTATCTCAGATATTAGAGTCTAACGGCTCTTCGTCTATGGCTACCGTATGTGCTGGTACATTGGCGTTGATGGATGCTGGTGTTCCTATGAAGAAGCCCGTTTCTGGTATCGCCATGGGATTGATTAAGAATCCAGGTGAGGATAAGTATGCCGTGTTGTCAGACATCCTTGGCGACGAGGACCACTTGGGCGACATGGACTTCAAGACCACTGGTACGAAGGATGGTCTTACCGCTACACAGATGGACATCAAGTGTGATGGTTTGTCGTTCGAGATTCTTGAGAAGGCATTGATGCAGGCTAAGGCTGGCAGAGAGCACATCCTCGCTAAGCTGACCGAGACAATTGCCGAGCCACGTCCCGACTTGAAACCACACGTACCACGTATTGAGGAGTTTGATATTCCGAAGGAGTACATCGGAGCCGTGATTGGCCCGGGTGGAAAGATTATCCAGCAGATGCAGGAAGAGACTGGTACTACCATTACCATCGACGAGGTTGAGGGTGTGGGCAAGGTACAGGTGTCTGCTCCTAACAAGGAGAGCATCGAGGCTGCCATCCGCAAGATCAAGTCTATCGTTGCCGTTCCAGAGGTAGGTGAGGTTTATGAGGGTACTATCCGTTCTATCATGCCTTACGGTTGCTTCGTTGAGATTATGCCAGGCAAGGACGGACTGCTCCATATCTCTGAAATCGACTGGAAGCGTTTGGAGACCGTAGAGGAAGCTGGCATCAAGGAAGGCGATAAGATAACGGTGAAATTGATGGAGATTGACTCTAAGACGGGTAAGTATAAGCTCTCTCATCGCGTGCTGATACCGAAACCAGAAGGATACGTAGAGCGTGAGCGTCGCCCACGCCCAGAACGTCCTGAGCGTGGTGAGCGCGGTGAACGTGGTGGTCGTCCTAATGGAAACAATGGTGGTAAAGGCGGACACGGTAACCGTAACAACAACCGTGGACACAAGAACCACGATGAGGTTTACCACGACCCCCTGGCAGAGCATGAGCCCAAGGATTTCAATGATTCCCTGGATCATGAAGATTTAGGTTAATCATCCTATCATAGATTATTTCCCATGATTTCCCTGGAAGTCATGGGATTTTTTTTGTGTCAAAATATCTATTTCCTCCTTCTCTCAAGGGAGGGGACCTGATTTATGTTGATAGCTTCTGTTCTATCACTCATTCTTAACATATATCTTCATTCTTTTTATTTTTGTGAACGAAACTTTTTTCATAGTTTTTTTGAAAAAATACGATAGTTTGCGGAATTTATCGTATATTTGCAATCGTTCTCTTATGACACTCATGAAGCGAGTGGAATAATAAATAGAGAACCTATATATAGGAAAGGCGTTACTTGACGCTTTGTGCTTGACTTATCGGAATCTGGCAGTTCCAAACTATCCGTCAAGGACATAGCAACAATGACGTCCATGGATATGTAGTATCTGATACAATTTGCAGATAGTATTTTTTACTTTTTTGCAAATGTATTTTAATATGCATATCGGCGTGGGCTTCGGCGTTGCTCGTTCTTTCGGATAGGGCGATGCCAGAGCCTCGATAAGTGGGACGAGTGACAGTGAGATTCCCACGCTTCTTCGTATGTTTAGCTACCCTTTTTTTAATATATATATCCTGCTTGGGAGTCGGGGAACTGAAAACCTAATGATAACAGATGTGCGACTACCACAATGGCTTGACAATTTAATTTTTGGTCAATTAGGAGCGAAATACCAACGTTCTAACACTGATATGACAGTCATTGATTGGGATAAAAAAGATGTCCTCAACTATTTGGGTACGTATTTTCCACGTAGCTATGCAGAATCGTATTGTATATTCAAAGAGTTTTTTAGAACACATGTGGGTATATTTACAGGTAAGGATAATTTGTCAATTTTCGATTTTGGTTGTGGAACAGGTGGTGAAATCATAGGATTTCTAACAGCAATCGCAGAGAGTTTACCAGAAATAAATAACATTCACATTGTAGCTATGGATGGAAATTACCATTCATTGAGGTTGTTTGAAAGAGTCTTGGCAGAATATTCAAAAAGAGTTAACCTTAGTATAAAACACAGGGTTTTACCTTTGACCATTGATGATTTCTATGATTTGGATATAATGTATAGGGTGTTATCATCTGGCAGCTTTGATATATTTATGTCTTTTAAAGCCATTTGTGAATTCGTGACCAAAGACAGATTTGAAAAACAAAATGCATATGCTCATATCACAAATACTTTTTTACCCCGAATTAAAGAAAATGGTATCATGGTATTGGTGGATGTGTCAACATATAATAACGTGTCACAAGAGTGGTTGCCAAGGATGATGGATGCTGGAATTGCACAGGCTAAATGTAGTACGTTGTTAAAAAACGATGGATACAATCAAGTTTTCACGATAACGCACCAAAAAAGACAAAAAGATATAAGCAAGATTGCATGGAGAATTATTCAGAAACAATAATAATATGAAGAGAGATTGGATAGTCAAAGAAGAAGATCTTGATAAATATGAATTGGAGATTCTATTAGAAACAATAGAAGAAAAATCTCTGATAGTATCAGGATGTGCTGGAAGTGGAAAATCGTTGTTAGCTGTTAAATTGGCTTATAGAATTGAAAATCAAATAAAAAGTCCACATATAATATTAGTGTATACTAAGGCATTGGAGGAATTTATAAGAGAGGGTGCTAGGTCATTAAATCTAACTAGCCAACTTACTCACTATCATCTTTGGCGTTGGAAATACAATAAAGATGGTCAACCAATAAAGGATAATCGTACAAGAACTGATTATTTTATAGTTGATGAAATACAAGATTTTTCGAAAGAAGAAGTCCGAGAGTTTATAGATTATACAAATAAACATTTCTTGTTTTTCGGAGATACAGCTCAATCGTTATTTTCAGAAAAAAGACCTCTTCCTGTTAATGAAATAAAAGACCTTATCCCAAGTGGACATAAGTACAAAGAATATTGTCTTTATAATAATTATAGATTGCCAGTGAATATTGCAAAAACTGTTCAATATGTTGGAGTTAACTTAGAGCCATTTGAAGAGGAAAAATATAAAAGTAAAGAAGAGACTTATACACATATTATAAAATGTAATTCCTTTAGTGAAGAAATAGAAATAATAGCAAATTATTACAAGGAAAAAAGAAGTTCGGATATTGCTATTCTTGTCCCCACAAAAGAAGATGTTATTCATGTTTTTAATGGTCTTAACAATCTAAGTGTACACTGTGAGATGAAATATGATGCGCCAGAAACATATCAACAAGGCAAAGGAAATGTTCCAGACAATTATCGTAATAGTGTTGATTCGTTAGACATGTCTACAGATAATCCCAAAATAATGACCTTTCATAGTTCAAAAGGTCTTCAGTTTGAAACAGTGTTTATTTTGGGAATAAAAGATTATGATAATGCATATCTTAAACATCTTAGGAAACCTTTGTATGTCGCAATGACAAGAACATACAAAAATCTATATGTTTTATATTGTGGTTGGTTGCCACATCCTCTTTCCGATATTCCTAAAGAATTATACATTGATTCAATGATTGATTATAAAGTTATAGATAAATGATGAAGTATTATATCCCAACAACGATTTTGAATCTTGGAAATATTTTGTCGACGGATTCTATTTCTCCAGCTATATTTTATGAAAAACGCAATTTTGGAAATCCACATTGGTATAAAATTGAGGAGAATAAATTAGACAATGCATTATTATTGTATTCAACCCCCTTTATTTTTACACGTTCAAAAGGCGAGAAAGAAGATAGGGCAATGCTAATCCAAGTTATGGTAGAAGAGGAATTTCCAGAAATGGAAAAAGGTGTTTTCATATGCAATCATACAATTTATTTTGATTGGAATACCTATTTTATTTTTTTTTCTGAAGAAGATCGAGAAGTTGCAATATCATTGTGTCAGATAGGAGATACGTCTAAACTATTAAGGTTATACCAACAGAAACGAATGATAGTTAAGAATAACTACCCAAAATTATCGTCCTTGCCTCAATGCAAAGAAATACCACTCAATGAAGATAATATCAGTAAAGATTTTCGTATAAATAAAATAAAAGGATTCTTATATGGTTACTATATAGGAGCATATTTATCCATTCCGCCACAAAGAATTGGTGCATTAAGAGTATGCCATGAAATATATGCAAGGCTGTCTTCATTATATTCTGCTAACAAGATCAAAAGAAGTTGGACCAATGATAGTGATGATATTTTAATGATAGTGAGTGAGTTTAGAAATAAAGAGGAAGAAAGGGCAAATAAAGAGAAAGTTCATTTAGAACCTATGAGCAAAGAGATTATTGTGGATGATTTGCAAATAACAGAAATTTCAAATAATTATATTAGGGAGGACTTGGAGAAGCTATTATTGAAAGATTGGATAAATAAAGTGTTGATGAAGAATTGGAAAAGAAATGTTAATTCAGTCAAAAAGGATTTACTTGATGAAATAACGGATGAAACCAAAATGTTTTTATTGGAAACATGGGATACTTCATATCAAAGAGCATTTCTTAATGATTTGCGCCATCACATAGCAGGTGAGCCTTTTCAACACAAATTAAAAAACGACTTGTATTCATCATTAGCAGTATTTATTCTGAAAGGCGATGATTGGGAAGATATGATGGAGTTAATGCGAAAACATGAAATATATGACTATCGAATAGCACTTGGATTGTATGGTGCATTTTGGGGGTTTGGAAGTTTGCTTCATAATTTTACAGATAATCTTTTACAACAAGGTAAAGAATACGTAAAAAGGGTATATGAAGATTTTTATAGACTTATTTTTGGAAGACCTATACCAATAATAAAAGAAGAAGATGCTTCTAATAATAAATCATTGAGAGATGTCGTTTTATCAGTATGGAAACAGACAACCGAATCCCAAAAGGATCCCTCTAAATATTATATGGGAATAATTGAAACTTTAGAAGAGATGGAACGCAAATCATTATCTGATGTAAATATATTCATACAAAGATTGAAGAATAAAAAATATTGGAAAAAGGGAAAGAGAATAAAGGAGTTTGAGAGTTTGTTGATGGGCGATTTGTTTAATAATGAGTAGAAAAATGATTAAAATGCATTCCGAAATTAATGATGAAAAATCTATAAATGCGACAGCTCCAGTAATTATTTCCGCCAGTCGCTCTACGGATATTCCAGCCTTTTATGCCAAATGGTTTTTCAATCGTTTGGCAAAAGGTTATTGTGTGTGGTATAATCCATTCAATCAGAAACCGATGTATATTTCGTTTAAGAATTGTAAGGTAGTAGTGTTTTGGACAAAGAATCCAGCACCTATTATTCCGTATCTGCATGAACTGGATAAACGGGGAATACATTACTATTTTCAAGTGACATTGAACGATTATGTGAAAGAGGGATTTGAGCCAAATGTTCCTTCTGTGGCAAAACGGATAGAAACCTTTAAACAGTTATCATCATTGATAGGTAAAGAACGTGTGATTTGGCGTTTTGATCCACTCATTGTGACTTCTCAACTTACTCCACGAATGCTATTGTCTAAAATTTGGCATATAGGAAATGAGTTGATGGGATATACTGATAAATTGGTGTTCAGTTTTGTGGATGTAAAAGCATATCGAAAAGTTCGGAACAATCTGGTGAAAGAAACAGGCTGTTTCACGAAAGAAAATGTTGAGCAGTCTGAATTGACAGAGGCACAACGAACAGAAATTGTGGAAGGACTTGTCAAACTTCGGGACATCTGGAAAGAGAAAGGGTGGAACTTACAACTTGCCACTTGTGCAGAAGAAGTGGATTTAGAGAAATACAATATTGAACATAACTGCTGCATAGATGGTGAACTGATGAAACGAATCTTTTCCGATGACTATGAATTGGTGTATTATCTGCATACGGGTAAATTGCCAGAGAGAGATATGTTTGGACAAATGCCTTCATTGCCACCAAAAGCGAAGAACCTTAAAGACAAAGGGCAGCGAAAAATATGTGGTTGTATGGTAAGCAAAGATATTGGTATGTATAATACATGTCGTCATTTCTGTGTGTATTGTTATGCTAACACGAGCAAAGAATGCGTATTGAGAAATAAGGAAAAGCATAGTGATGATAGTGAGAGCATCATAGAATAAATGAATTGAATGCTATGGCAATTGTAGAATTTCCCATGTTGATGAATGACTATTGTGTCTGGCTTGACAAGCCAGATTATAACGATGGCTTTAATATGGATGTTTGGATGGCAGAGTATCAGTTGAAGGTTATGGTATGGGAAAATGATGACATTCTTTTACTGATAGAGGAGTTTGATTGTTCTTTGTTAGTAGAAGTGTGAGTTTTGGCATTCTATTCGTCTTGGGTGGAATTTATACCTTGGAATGTCTGTCGTTATAAAAAAGTTTTGTATATTTGTTGCCACAATCAAAACTGAATGATATGATACGTACTCTCTTGTTATCTTCATTGTTGTTCATGACCTCCATGTTCAATGCTCAATCTTCAACGGTCAATGATTTGACTAAGTTTGTGAACCCCTTGATAGGCACGGGCGGACACGGGCATGTATTCTTGGGAGCCAATGTGCCGTTTGGATTTGTCCAGTTGGGTCCTACACAGCATTCTCGTGGATGGGATTGGTGCTCAGGTTACCATGCTTCTGATTCCATCCTCATCGGCTTCGGACATACACACCTGAGCGGAACGGGAGTAGGCGACTTGGGAGACGTGGCATTCCTGCCCGTCAAGGATGCGAAACAAAGTGAGACTCGTTTTTCCCACGACAATGAAACGGTCTCTCCCGGTTACTACGCCGTCAAGTTGAATCAGCCCAATGTGCTGGTCGAGTTGACAGCTACTCAACGGGTGGGAATGCACCGATATACGTTTGGAGGAAACGAGCGTGATGGATTGCTTCGCCTTGACCTGAAACAAGGCGTGGGATGGGACCATTTGGTGAGCAGTCATATCCAACAGGAAGATGCCACAACCATCACGGGCAGTCGTGTGTCAAGAGGTTGGGCTAACCACCAACAAGTGTTTTTCGTGGCAACATTCTCGAAGCCTGTGAAAATACTGGAAGAACAAGATCAGGCGATAGGCATCTTACAAGTGTCTGACGTATCTTCACCGTTATTGTTGAAGGTGGCATTGTCTTCGGTAAGCGTGGAGAATGCCAAAGAGAATATGCAGAAGGAATTGGCTGGTTGGGATTTCCAGGGAGTGATAGCCAGTGCCAAGGATGCATGGAACAAGGAATTGTCGAAGATACAAATAGATACTGACAATGCGGTGGACCGTGAAATCTTCTATACCTCTCTGTATCATACCATGACTGCCCCGTCGGTGTTTTGTGACGTCAACGGAGAGTATTATGGGGCAGACCTCAAAGTACATCAAGGAGATTTCACCAATTACACGACATTGTCGTTATGGGACACCTATCGGGCTGCCCATCCCTTGATGACATTGATACATCCCGAGAAGCAAGCAGACATTGCTCAGACCTTTATCCATATCTATCGCCAGCAAGGCAAGCTACCCGTGTGGCATTTAATGGGGAATGAGACCAATTGTATGGTGGGCAATCCCGCCATTCCCGTATTGGCAGACTTGGTACTGAAGGGATTCGTGAAAGACAAGGAGAGTGCCTACGAAGCCATGCGAAATTCTGCCATGCTGGATGAGCGGGGCTTGGACCTCTTGAAAGAATATGGCTACTTGCCCTTTGATAAGCATGAGGGTGGAGAGACCGTTTCCAAGGCGTTGGAATATGCGCTTGCCGATGCTTGCGTGGCGAAGGTGGCAAAAATGCTGGGCAAGAAGAAAGACTATCAGTATTTCTGGAAACGCAGCCAGTCGTACCGTACCTATTTCGATAAGCAAAGCCAGTTCATGCGTGGGGTAGGGAGCGATGGATCATTCCGTAGTCCCTTCAATCCTTTCGATTCAGGAAATGAACATAAGGACTATACAGAAGGAAATGCTTGGCAATATACTTGGCTCGTGCCGCACGATGTGCATGGGTTGGTGAGTTTGTTTCCCAATGAAGAGCAGTTTGTCAGCAAACTCGATTCACTCTTTATCGTAGAGGGCGACTTGGGCAAGGATGCGCCACCAGACATCACCGGGTTGGTAGGGCAATATGCACAAGGCAATGAACCCAGCCATCATATATTATATATGTATCATTACGTAGGGCAGCCGTGGAAAGGGGCAAAACTCATTCGTCGAATGGTGAGAGAGTTCTTTTCTGACCAACCAGATGGCTTGTGTGGCAATGAAGATGTGGGACAGATGTCGGCTTGGTATATTCTTTCGGCAATGGGATTGTATCAGGTTGAACCTGCTGGTGGTAAGTATATCATAGGAACACCCCTTTTCAAGAATGTGAGGATGAACGTGGGGAATGGCAAGACCTTTACCATCGTGGCGAAAGACGTTAGTGACGAGAACATTTATGTGCAAAGTGCCATGTTAAACGGAAAACCATATCGCAGGTCTTACTTGCTCTTTGAAGACATCGTGCGAGGTGGAGTGTTGGAACTGGAAATGGGAAATAAACCCTCTACATGGGGAACAAGTAAGAAGGAGCGTCCATAAAAAATGTGTTTGTGATGTCGTTATCCCTTCGGACGTACCGTTGTGCCAACGATTTGTTTGCAAAATTACTTTTTTACTTTCATTTTTGAACAAGAATACAATGGTTTTATCATTTGTTAATTATTTTTAGTAGTAATTATTGTGATGATTTGGTAGAAAAAGAATCGAATTGATGATAAATTGAAATAAAAAGCAGTTTCTTGGCGACGTTCTGTTATATAGTGTAAAGAGATTAGGTGCAAACGATTGTCATAGGAAGATTGATAATTCACAATGGATAATTCACAATGGATAATTCACAATGGATAATTCACAATGGA
>AUXO015240573.1_pt1 | contig 14415 bp, 7 predicted proteins | sample 768731 | NCBI WGS metagenome assembly AUXO01 (sample SAMN02715735, study PRJNA202380) | gut metagenome | biome: sheep rumen | host: Ovis aries | place: New Zealand: Palmerston North | reverse complement strand
AGGATGATAATTTAACTCATCAAAATACGAATGAATTGTTTCAATAAATCTTCTAGTAATCATGATTGATTCTCCATAATGGCATTTTTAAAAAAGATAACTTTATAGTAATTATATCATAAAAAAGAGAATCATTTAAGCTCCTCTTTCCTCGTAATGAATCAGTATACTAGATTAATATATTGCTATTAACTTCACCCGTTTCCATATCGATTAATACATATTTATTTTTCATGGCCTCATAAATCATGATTTTTTTAATATCCATATTATGCTTAGTTGATAGCCAATAATATGCAAGTAATTGCTTCATATACTTTTCGTCTATACTTGAAGTACATTTTAAATCAATAATTGTATCACCAATAATATAATCAGCAAGACCATATATGTGTTTAACTGATAGATTACATTTACCGACATTATTTAAGAACTTTTCATCAATATTATCTTCGGTTAAATCATACTTTTCCTTTAAAAAATTGAACACTTGCAAGGCTGTATCATATACCTTTGATACAAAAATAGTTTCTCCAATCAATTTTTCATACGACATCGACGGAATCATAGTTTGTGAAATATTATACACACTTATCATCTGAGCCTTATAAATATCTATGGCTTCTTTAACCAAAAACGCCTTAACACTATAACTACTAAGCATGCTTCTTATTTTGTCAAAATCATAATCCAATATAGACTCTTTCAGTTGCATACTAAGCTTGACTTTAATTCCATAACAATTACTGTTTTGGCTAAATAATTCAAACAAAAGCTTAGATGTATATTCAACACACCATCCAAACATTGTATTAAACTTTTTAGTTTTAAAAATATCATTATCTTTGCGATAATAGTATGGTTCAACCTTATTTAGTATATCACTAAACTTTCTAGTTATGTAAATATTAAACTTAGTATATTTTGCAACTTTAGATGTAACGTTTTTATCTTCAATCCATGTATAACTGTTTCCCCTCTTAGATATTTTCATATCGCCAGATAATAAAGATATTTCTCTATCATTAATCTCGTTTATAAAAACTTCTTCACCTAAAAGATCTGTTCGTTTAAAATCTATAGAATATATTTGAGGCGCATTATCTCGTTTAAATTTAAAATATTTTTCTCTCGCCTCTTCCGTTTTTTTGGGATTTTCATAATTATATCTAAATTCAATTATTGGTTTATAACGAGGTCTAATTACATTTAATTCAAAATACGACATCCTTGCATATTCTTCAGGAATAGGATAATTAGTTTCTAAACTTTGCATAAAAACTAATGCTTCTTCTTTAGTCTTAAACCTCTTTGTATTTTCATAAGAAATCTGATAAATCTTTTTTACTATTGTCGTAAACCGATATTTATTTACATTTCCAACATCTGAAGGTAATAATTTTGGGCCTTGAACACTACCGTGATGAACAACATAAGGCAATTCTTTTTTTCGTTCAATAGCAAGGTAAGCAGGAGTAACCTTGCTATCTTTTATATACTCAAACAAATCCAATCCCTTTTGATAATCTAACGGATACTTTTCCACACATGTAGCACCAAGAGTAATATAGCCATGTTTTTTATATAAAGCCAAATTGTATTCATCTAAAAGATCAACGACGCGATAGATATTTCCAACTCGTAGTCTGCGACTATCAGCAAATTTTTGTTCAACATATTCAAATCTAATTCTCTGACTATCACTATAAAAAGGTGTCTCTGGATATAGATAATTAAAGCCTGTTTGCTTATCCACATCAACATAGAAAGTGCCGGTAGCTCCATCTGCCTCTATGACCGATAGACCATTCGACAATGTACCATTATTTAATTCGATAAATATTCTAGGTTTTAATGATTCAACTGAGACAGCATCACAAAATGCTGTTACCAGATCTCCATTTTCATCTTCTTCAATATTCATTCCTTGAACATTATAGTATACATAACAGCATCTAGTGTTCTTTAACAATTCCTCATTTTCTGGAGCGAGAATATCAATATCATCTCTATACAGCAAAGCATTTCTACGGCAGCGTCCAATTACTTGAATTGTAGTAGCAGGATTCTTAGGTTCATTAGTCATATATAAAACATGGGCTCTTCTAATATCAATTCCTTCAGTTATCTTAAACTTATTGATAATAACATCATACTCATTATCATCTCTGCAAATATCAGACATATCATACTCTTCATCAGTAATATTGATATACTTAAGCTTATGCTTTTTACATAAATCAATTGTGATTTTCAAAACATTATCATCAAGCACCCTAAATAGAGCACAAGGATTATAACCCTGAACATCCTTATGTTGATTTTTCACTTCTAGCAATTTCTCTATAGCATCCTTTGGTTCTCCTTCGCTTTGATGAACCGTTCTAAGCATCATAGTATGATTGAAATTACATTTAATATCGTCATCCGAATTAAATTTATTAGTTGCAGAAAAATTAACAATCTTACAACTTATCTCTTCTAATATCTCCATCCAACGATTTGTATTTATATGACCTTCATCTCTAAACCAAATTACTCTCTTACCATTTGGGATTAACGAAAGAATATCTTCTTTTTGCAAAATAGTATTTTTAGTATAGTCACTCAACCCATAGACAATATAATTTGTTTTGGTTGTAAACCTCTCTATTTCAGCCTTGATTTGGTGATTCAATTGGCCTTTAGACAAAGTAGTAATAACAAAAAAATAGTCTTCATTAAGCTTGTTTATTACTTCTGCCATCATTTTGGTCTTACCAGTTCCAGTTGGAGAAGAATAATTAATCCTTTTTAAGACAGATGAATCTTTTTTAATCTTACTAACAAGTAAATCTTCATATTCATTTTGTGTTTCATTTATAATACTTAATTCTTTCTCGTTCATAGAAAACACCACTTTAAATAATTATAACACATTACCAATATATCCAAAAGAAAATATCAGCCTATCACTAGACTGACATTATCTATAAAGCAATATTTCTAACTACCAGAATGCTTCTTTTCTCTGCAAATAGGACAACGTGAACCTCGTTTTGTTCTTGATGCAACTACACATTCCCATTCATAGCCACATTCGCCACATTTCCACCAATATTTTTTATTGGTCCCTCCCGAAATTTCATATGGCTTTAATTCATTCTTTTCATAATTCCATTCTTTTGCGACTTCAGGAAATTGTGTTTCTAAGTCATTAATTCCTTTTACCAAAACTTGATTTGCGCAAAGCGGGCATCCCCCATGTCTCATTGTCCTATGATATAAATCTCGTTGCCATTCATAACCACATTTCTTACATTTCCACCAGAACTTTAAATTTGACTGAGGTAATAATGTATATGGATCTCGCTCGTTTTTATCATAACACCATTCTTCTAATAATTGTGGATATAAAACGGCAAAGTTATTATCACTACTTGCAACTTGTCGGCCACAAACTGGGCATCCGCATTTTTGTTTGCCTGTTCTAGAATATAAAGCAGCCTCCCACGAATGACCACATTTCTTACATTTCCACCATACTTTTTTGTGATTACCTGGTGATATTTCATATGGGGAGATGCTATTTTTATCATAATCCCACTCTTCTAACAACTCTGGAAATTGTGAACCAAAATCATTATTCCCCTTTATGATTACTTTATGCGAACAAGCAGGACAGCCACATTTTTTAGAACCAGTCCTATCATTCAACTTCATTTTATATTGATGATGACATTTAGGACACGTAAACCAAAATAATCTATTTGAATTAACACTTACAAATTCAGGTTTAATTCTACCGTTCTTCTCATAATTCCATTCTGCTGCTATATCCGGTCTCACAATAGCTAAACTATTTTGCTTTTCTCTAGTAATATAGTTATCCATTATTTCAGTATAATCACGTTCAATATTTACATCTACCTCAATAACCAAATTAAACTTTTCAATAAGGTGATTAAACAAACTAATTATAGCCTCATCTAAAGTAATCAATTTAGAACTCTTTCCATAATAAATTTTATATGAGTTACTATCATATAAAGGACATTCATCAATTCTTACTCTTATTAAATCAACATTATTATTTAAACATGCTATATCTTTTTTCAAATCCTTATTAATATCTCTGTGCCAATTATAACCATCATACTCAATTCCAACGTTTATTGACGGAATGAAAATATCCAATTCTCCTCTACCTAGCCAATCAAGCCTTTTGTTTTCTTCAGCATCAGAAAAGGCTCTTTTTATGTAATAATAAATGGCTTTTTCCGGAAAAGATGTTTTTCTTTCTTTATTACAAATTGAACAGCCTGTTCCATATAAAACTCTTGATGATATTACGCATGCAAATTCATGGCCAAATTTACAATACCACCAGACTTTTTTATCTGATTTAGAAACAACTCTTTGTGGAGTCAAATCTACATTTCTTTCATAATTCCACTCTTTAGCTATTTCGGGATTTGTTGTGGCTAAATCATTAAAACCAACCCAAACCTTGCGGTTTGTGCAATAAGGACATTCACTATTTTGATTTGTCCTATTATTAGGAGAAACAAACCAAGAATGCCCATTTTCACATTTCCACCAATACTTCTTAATACAGCCACGAGTAACGCTTTCAGGGCCTATACCATTCTTTTCTGTATCCCATTCTTTGGCCATTTCAGGATTTGTTGTAACTAAATCATTAAAACCAATCTTAATTTTTTTGCCAGCACAAAAAGGGCAACCAGTTCCATTTATTCTATCTGCTATTGGTGCTTCGTACTCTCCATGAATTTTACAATTCCAATATACTTTTTTTGTACTTCCCCTAGATACCTCTGTAATCTTAATACCTAGTAGATCATTTTTTTCAAAATTCCATTCTTTTGCTAATTCAGGATTAGTTGTTGCTAAATCATTAAAGCCTGGATAAATTGATTTAATCGGAAATGATAAATATGGGCAACCAGTTCCAGATGTTCTATGAAGAACTGCAGTCTCCCACGAAAAATCAAAGTGTTTCTTAGTATTTGGATCATCATAATGAACAACCCACCAAACTTTATCTTTACTTCTAGGAGTAACCGTCTTAGGAGTCTTGTCTCCATTTTTTGAATAATCCCATTCATCTAAAAGGTCGGTTCTATTATTTGCGACGCACCAATTATACAAATTATTCTCCTTTTCATACTTTGCATCTTCAATGATATTCTCATCAAAATTGAAACTCAATTGTTTGCTCATAAAAAACCTCCTTTTCTGCTAAAGTTAATGACTACTTAATCGATATTCATTGTTATTATTTTAACATATTTAAAGGCATAAAAAAATATCAGCCTATTTCTAGACTGATATTGGTTAATTTAATCTTCTATTCCTTGTATTTATGAAATCTATGTAATCATAGTATTCATCAAATGAAGTAAAGCCCAGTCTTTCCATTTCTTCTTTTACCTTTTTATAGTCGTCTATATCACTGGATGTATTTTGTTTTGGAGTTGTTGTTTTACCCATATTTTCAGTTAAATTGGCTGCTTCTCTATCTATATGATTAAATGCATATGAATAGATATCAAGTGTAGTAGAAACTCTTGAATGGCCTGCTCTTTTAGCAACTGTTACAGGATCTACACCACATGATATTAGATATGATAGATTTGTATGTCTAATTGAATGCAGAGTATATCTATTTATTACATTTGAATAATTATATATTCTTCTTAGCCATTTATTAAATACATCTGGTTGATACATTGTTCCATCAGGATGGGTAAATAGTTTCTTATAAAGGATATTATTGTTTATTAGGTATTCTTTATATTCTTTTAATGTATTCATTAATTCTTGGGATGCTGAAACTATTCTTTTAGATAATTCTGTTTTAGTTTCTTTTTCATATATTCCAAATCCTGGTGTATATATAACTGCCTTATTAATTGATATTGTATTATTTTCAAAATCTATATTATCCCAATCTAATCCTGCAACCTCTTCCTTTCTAAAGCCCATATAATAAAAGATTAATAAACATACACGTAATGTTATTTCAGGATAAGCCATAATAGCATCATATAATTCCTTCATTTCTTCTTCATTCATTGTAGGTATAGGATTTGATTTAGATTTAGGGTATTCTATATAATCAGCTGTTGCGTAATTATTTTCTATTAAGCCTTGGCGTTTAGCTAAGGCTAATATTTGTCTTAATACTTTTTTACGGGAAAGCTTTGTTGAATGAGCTAATTCTTTTGTTTCGGATTTAACTTCAAATAAATCATTGAAATGAAATCCTGTAATTTCACAAAATCTATTAGCCCATTCAACTGATGCGTGTTTACCATGATATAGTGATAACAATGATTGAATGCACATTTCTTTTTTTGTTTGTCTAAATCTAAAATTATGACTATATAGTTTTTCTTTTAAATTCTCTTTAGCAACAACATATGTATGGGTTGTAGTCATTTTATCAATGTAATTAAAATATTCTTGGATAATTGGAACATTTAAATCTCTTAATTTAATATGGCCTATTTTCTCGTTCATTTCTTTTAATATTAAGCCTGATGAATAATAAAACGCATGTGATTTTTCTTCTAATACTTTCTTATGCCATACTTTTGAATATTCAGCTAAAGTTATTTTTCTTCCATCAAGTGCATTTGTTGATACAGCTTGAAATTGAACTATTTCTTGTTGAAACTTTTCTGCCTCTATTAAAGCTTGAGTATAAGCTTGTTTAGAGGTTAGATTTGCTTCTGGGTAATATGTTGTTTTTCTATATTTATATTTAAGGGTTTTATTGTCATAATATTCAACCTGGATTTCATAGCCTTTTCCTTTGCTTGTTTTTATCTCTTTAATTGTTGGTTTTATCAAGTTAATCACCTTTTTAAATGTTTACTAATAATCTGATACTGTTGACATTAACGTAATATCTATTTCCACATTTTACATATTTGATTTTATGCTCCTTGCATAATCTTAATAATGTAGAATATGTGATACATGTATTTGAATCTTCTTTTTTAAATATTCTTGCAGCTTCTTTTATTGTTCTTAATTCATTAATTTCCATGTTTCTCCTTTCTGCCTTAGATTCTTAAATAATAATGTTTAATAAAGATGTCTAATGCTTTATCATAATCTAAATTATTATGATGGTATTCGATATTAAACCATTCTTTTAATATGTATTTAGTGAATGCATAAGCATCAACTTCTAAATGTAAGCATAAAGAATCTTCAGGCTTTAAATTATTCATTTTAAATTCTTGTTTCCAATACTTATATTGAGGTTCTTCTTCAACTTGATATGCCACAACAGCAAGTTGATAATAATGTCTTATTTCATGAATAATGCATTTTAGAGATTCCAATTCGTTATCAATATAATTATTATTTATACCGATATATAAACCTTGTATATAAAACCTAGAATCTTCTTCTAATTCTTCATACTTAATTTCGATTGGTTTTAATCCTAAATAATCAAATAATTGGTTTTGTAATTCTTTTAAATTCATTTTGTTTTTTTCCTTTCGACATAATATGTCGGTTAATACAATTTTATAATACGACATAATATCTCGATTGTCAATTGCTTTCGGAATTTTATTTCGATTTTGTTTGCCAAAAGGTTTTTGTTAATCTATAATATATTTGGTGATTATATATGGCTCGTAAGCAAAATGAAGATTTAGAAATAATTAAATCTTTTTCTGAAACTATAAATAAATATATTATTGATAATAATTTAACTAATAAAGCATTTGGAGATTTACTAAATGTAGATGAAGCTACAGTTAGAAAATATAGAAAAGGTGAAGCATTACCTTCTCACGAACAAATGAAAAAGATTACAATTATTTTAAAAATGCATTATCATGAAATAATGGGATATGATGATCCTACAAAGAAGGCTTAGGTCTTCTTTTTTATTTTTATCAACTCCTTTCGTGTTAACAATGGTTTTAATGCCCAAAAAAGGGCGGCAAGTGGTGTGAAAATGCAGGTATTACTATACACTGCATTTTCACACCCTCCCATTTGCCTTAAGACCTTCTTTAAAAATGCATTAAGTTCCATTGAATTTACTTAACTTCTCATGTAATAATTCTTATCATTACAATTACTATGCTAAAACCCACCGATTACGATATGAATGACCAATGCTTCGAATTAGCATGTTAAATATAATTTTTTTAAATAATTAAATCTAAAAGGTCTGATGTGGAGACAAAGAGTGGGTATTACTGCAACCCACTCTGCTCCACTAACATTTAGCTTAAACTTTCCTTGAATGGGTATATAACAATTAATCATTACAGTTACTATATTAATAGTAGCAATTTAGCAGGTAATTGACCGGAAGTCGAAATTGGGATAATTTTTATATTTTTTTCATAAAAAAAATACCCACAGACTAAAAATCTGTAGGTATATAGAAATTATTGTTCTGCTTTCAATAATGTTTTAGATAATCTTTTAGAAGCTTACTAGAATTCGCCAACATTTGTTGTTGATGTAATTGATGCCTCATTTTCGCAGTCATAAAGTGATACTTTACCACGACCAACAAAGCCTCCAACATATCCACCACCACAATTTCTCAAGAATATGGTGCTCGTAGAATCAATAGAACAATTTCTAACAACCATTCCTCCATTTGAAACGTCAGCATAACACGCAATAGCACCAAAATTAATTTCAGACACTTCGCTTCCATCAATCAAAAGTAATATACTTTCAAATTTAAGGTTCTCTACCACTCCTATTGCACCGGTAATCAATCCAAAATTATATTTAGTAGAGGTAGCTTTGCTTGCATAAGACATATTCTTAATAGAATGATTTTTCCCATCTATTACACCTTTGAAAAAACCAGGTATTGCGGTCCATTCCAAACCATCTAAATCAATATCGTTATCTAAAACGCAGTATTTTCCGCAACCGTTTGACACTATATTTTTTAAATCATCTACCGTAGATATATGTAATGGATTATTAACTGATTCAACCATAAAATATTCATCAGAATATAGTTTTAAACCAGTTTCTTCTTTATTAAGATACTCGTTAGAATACTTAAAAGATGATAATTCTAGCCTCATAAACGTTCCATATTTAGAATTCATTTCAGGAATAGTCATAATATATCTACTATCGCTTATTTTTGTTAAATTCTTTAAGAATCCTTTTTCCCATCTTACACCAATTTCGTCGATAGTATAGCCAGTAGGATTATTAAAGTCTATTGCAGCATACACTTCCATATCAGCAGCAAACCAATCCTTAGTGATAGGTTTATAATCCGCATCAACAATAGCGACATTTTCTACTTCTATCTTGCCATTAATAAATATTGTACCAACATTATTTTTATCAATAGAAAATTCATATGTCTCACCATCAACTGTTAAGAATAATTTTTCAACCTCTAGTTTTGTAAGTCCAGCACCATATTCTCCATTATTTATTAGTTCTACGAACATCATAGACGGTGTTGATGAATTAGCTGTTGTGCATTCTATTCCGTTAATGATTGCTTTACTATAAACTCCATTAGATGGATTATCAAGTATGGCTTGTAAATATATAGTTTCTCCTTCAGATACAGCTGAAGTATTAACTACTTTACAGCTTTTAAATTCTAAAAATGGTTTAGTCTTAACATCTAATGATTCAGTTGTAATTTGTTCACCTTTTCCATCATTTAAATCATATGAAACTGTAAATATCACTGTATAATTTGTGTAAGAATCTAAAGAATCAAACTTAATAATATCATTGCTTGTTAATGAAGCTATTAAGGTTTTTCCTTTAAATAACTCAATCTTTGTTATAGAACCACTATTATCAACATCTGAGTATTCATAACTAAGACTAATTGAATTAGACGTAGCCTCATAAGATTTAACAGTGACAGTTGGCATATTCTTATGAATTTGAATATTGCCTTCTTCATCTAAATGCCATTGTCCTTTTAAATAAAACTTATTTCCGTCCGTCCAATTTTCATCCCAATCGTTTTGAATCGAATCTGCCTCACACGCAATTATCGTCTTAGTAAGCTCAAATATTTTTTTACCTATTAACACAGTCTTTTCAGGAATAATAATTTGCTTAATATTTGTTCTTGAAAAAGCATATTCACCTATAGATTCAAGTTTTGCAGGCAGAATTACTTCTTCCAATTTTTCACAATTATAGAAAACACCAAATGACATTTCCGTCAATAAGGATCCCTCTTCAAATGTAACCTTCGTAATAGCCGTATTATTAAATACACTACTTTTCAAAATGGTAACCGAAGCAGGTATTATTAATTCACCACTGATTGGACATCCTCCAAATGCATTATCATAGATAATTGAAAGTTTAGATTCGTTTCCAAAGATAACTTTTGATAAATATTCATTTCCGTTAAAAGCACCATTTGATATACTTACAACATTATTTGGTATAGATACCGATAATAATTTTGAATTAACACATTTAAAAATGTTGGTTACGTCGCAAGGATTTCCATTTTGATATACAACTTCTGGAATAGCAAGTGATGTATATCCGTTAAACAATTCGTTTATACCTCTTATTGAACCGCTATTGAAATCAAACTGATATAAACTAACATATTTATATGAATTATCTGTCCGATTGCCATTTCCATCATTTAAATCGTACTTATAATAAATAACAATTTTGTATTCATCGTTTATTGTTAAATTTGTAAATTTATACTCTTCGTTTTCAGTCAAAGTAGCGACTATACCAGAATGATTATATAAAGCCATATTGTCAAGCCTAAACAAACAATCATCATCGGTTATATCATAATCAAATTCAATCGAAGTTGCCGTTTTAGAAACAACATTAATATTCACAATTGGTGCTGTCTTAGCTACAGTCTTGATTTCATATCTTACTAGCTTACTTTGCTCACCAGCTCCATCATTCAAATCATACTTATAAACCAATCTAATTTCATGTGTTGTGTCTGATAGTAAGCCGGTAAATTCTTTTGATGTTAAATCATCTAATGACTTTACCAATTCATTATTAGCATTATATAAGCTAATTGATTCAATTGTTAATATATTATCAGTGTCGATAATATCATAATCAAATGTGATTGTTGTCTTTGTTGATGATACATTTTTAAATTCTAATGTTGGTTCTGTTTTGGCTACAGTCTTTATCTCTTTTCTAATCACTTTAACCTGTTCGCCCAATCCATCATTAAGATTATACGTATATGATAAAGTTAATGTATATATTTTGCCAGATAAAAGACTATCAAATTTAATACTTCCATCAATAATACTATTAACCGGAATTCCATTAATCAATTTATTTCCTAAATATAATTCTACTTTAGTAAGTTTACCAACATTATCTATATCTCTAAGAGTCATTTTCACTTCAAGCGAATCATTAGTTATGATTGAATCATATTTACCATAGAAGAATTCATCATAAGATAAGCCCAATTCAGAAAATTTATGTAATTTATTTTTTTCAACAATGTTTTGTATCCACAAACTATCCCGAATTGATTTATATATTTCAAATGCTTCATCAGGAACATAGACATCAAGAGATTTATATCCCAAAATATTATAATCAAATCTAGGAGGTATTACTCCTTGGAATATTACTCTTTCCAAACTTGTTCCGTAGAACAACTCTGTGCCAACAAGTTCCACCGTATCTAAAATAATTGCTTCTTTAATCCAAGAACAATTAATTAAAGCTTGTTGCTCTGTCTTTGTTATAGGTAACCCATTATAATATCCTCCTATGACAACAAGTTCATCTCTTGATGAACCAAATGATTTTAATGTATACGTGTTATTAGATAAGACATAATCTAAAGTTTGAGTTCCATTTAAAGGCTCAGTTGATCTAATTAAATCCAAAGTAAACATTTCTTTGGCAATTGTTTTCACTTCGTTTTTTACTAACAATTCCTTTTCACCATTACCATCATTCAAATCATACTTATAGACTAATCTTATTTCATATGTTGTATTTGACAATAATTCTGTAAATTCTTTTAATGCTAAATCATCTAATGACTTTACCAATTCATTCTTAGTGTTGTATAGGCTAATTGATTCAATTGTTAAGATATTATCAGTGTCGACAATATCATAATCAAATGTGATTGTTGTCTTTGTTGATTCTACATCTTTGATTGTTAATGTTGGAACTGATTTTGCAACAGTCTTTTCCTCTTTTCTTACTAGTTGAGATTGTTCTCCATTACCATCATTTAAATCATACTTATAAACTAATCTGATTTCATATGTTGTATTTGATAATAATTCTGTAAATTCTTTTGATGTTAAATCATCTAATGATTTTACCAATTCATTCTTAGCGTTATATAAGCTAATTGATTCAATTATTAATATATTATCAGTGTCAACTATATCATAATCAAATGTTAATGTTGTTTGAGTCGTATTAGTATTAGTGAATTTTAATGTTGGTGTTTTTTTAGCAATTGTTTTCGCTGATTTTTTAACCAACAATTCCTTTTCACCGCTACCATCATTCAAATTATATTTATAGACTAATCTTACTTCATATGTCGTATTTGATAATAAATCAGTAAACTCTTTTGATGTTAAATCATCTAATGACTTTACCAATTCATTTTTAGTGTTGTATAGGCTAATTGATTCAATTGTTAATATATTGTCAGTATCAACTATATCATAATCAAATGTTAATGTTGTTTGAGTTGCTGTTACTTCTTTTAATGTTAATGAGGCAGCTTTTTTTGCTAATGTATCAAAATCTTTGTATATGTAGTTAATATATTCTTTTTCATTAATAGTATATGTATACTCAGCATATAAAATATAATTGTGATTAGACAATAGTCCATCGATTGTTCTAGTCGTTAAATCTTCAATTGATTTAACCAGAGTATTATTTGAATCTTTATCATATACTGCAATATAAGATATTTGAGCATTATTGTCATTACATGTAAAATCGAAAGAAACTCCTTCTTTATTAGCAACAACATCCTTTAATTCATATGCATTATCGGTGTTAATTTCACCCTTTAACAAGCATCTAGGTTTATTCCATTGTCCATCTAGTGGATCATATACTCCGACAACGGCATATTCGTATTTATAATTCATCAATAAATTTGAAGCATGTAGTACATTATCACCGACTACTAGTTCTTTTTCATATACAATATTAGTACCATCATATACAAAAAATTTCACCGGATTGTTTTCTAATAAATTATACCGATCTTCAATCTTGACATTTGCATCAAAACTAGTTGTAGTATGTGAAACATTTGAAATAGTAGCTTCAGGTTCAATGTCATACTGAACACCTGCTTTAATAGTTTTTTCACCAGTTGATAAATCAACATCTTTAATATTTTCACCATCAATATATTTGATAGCATCAATTGTATATTCTGTATAACCAGATACTTCAGGTGCTTTTACTTTTAAATATAAGTTTTCCATATCTGAGCCATATTCAAACATATAATTGGAATACTTTTTACCATTTAAGGTAAATGATTGTATTTCATAATTTTCTGGATTACTTAATTTAACCTGTAAAATAAAATCCTCATTTTGTCTAACAAAATACTTAACTTCATCATCAGTTAAAACATCAATTTTTACTTCATTTTCTATATCGTAATTATAATCATTTTCTTGGTTATAATCTTCTGGTAAATGTTCTTCATTATTTCCTTCACCAGGTCTTCTACCAGACCATCCCCAATAACCATAAACATGAACAAATAACCAATAGTAATATTCATCATCCTCTTCTTTTTTCTCTTTGCCATTAATTGCAAGATTATTAGAAGTATTAATTCTATTAGTATTGCGATTGTCTTCATTTAGTATTTGCATTCCAATATATGTTGGGATTTTAGAATTATCTTCGGAGTTACCATTTGAATCAAAATCACATCCAACCAATATTAGTAAAAAAATGAACAAGCTTAATAAGAAAGAAAATCTTTTTTTCATTATATCGCCTCCTGAATTGTTATAACCTATGTTATATTATAACATTATTTTGATCTCTAGTGAACAGCAAAAGTTAGGCATAAAAGAAATAACAATATCAGAAAGCAACTACTAATTATTGTATTTCAACAAAAAGTCTATATATTTTTAAACTTTTCATCCCTCTCGAACCAAACCGCAACAAAACGCAACACTTTTTATCGCAACATTTCCGCAACATTACGTTATAAAATATATTAAAAGATAATGAAAGTTATAAAAAATAAATGCGATACCTGTTTTCAAGATATCGCATAATAACGCCATTTATAAAAGTTATTAAAAGATAATTAAATTTTGCATAATTTCTCCTAAGACTACGTGATACACAAGATAGCACCGCGTAGTTACGGCGTTTTTCTATCAT
>AUXO012946916.1_pt1 | contig 14415 bp, 8 predicted proteins | sample 768731 | NCBI WGS metagenome assembly AUXO01 (sample SAMN02715735, study PRJNA202380) | gut metagenome | biome: sheep rumen | host: Ovis aries | place: New Zealand: Palmerston North | reverse complement strand
CTGCCTTCTGACCTGGCTGTGATCGATGCCCTGCGCTTTGCTTCGTTAAAGATCGGCATAATTCTCTGAATAACCGCCTGATCTGTCAGCGGATAGCAGTGATTCACGAAGCGCAGCAATCTCTCACCGATTCCTGACAGGGCAATCGTAAGAGAGATTAAATATATGATAAGACCTGCCGGTATAGCGATTCTGACATCCGGGTACACAAGGAAACAGATTGCGGCAATAAAGACAACATTCATGAGCAGATAGATAATGACCGGAATGTTGTGACCCTTAAACAGAGCACTCAGAAATTCCACAATATATATGGAAGAATTTCCGGACGGAGCCGACGCTGCCGGTATACCCGGGTCCGGCGACGCCGGGACATTCGGCGCCGGGATATTTTGGGCATTGGCCTGCAGAGAAACCGGTGACCCACCTCTGTCCGGATACTTTACTGCGGTTCTTGTCTGTGACTCGCGGACAGCATAAGACGCGTCTCCATCCACCCTGCCGGTCTCTCCGCCTCCCATGTAAACCTGACGGCGCTGATGCTCTACAGGAGGTTCGCTCTTTCCGACTGACCCGACAGGCGTGCCGCACTCCATACAGAAGGCTGCGCCCGGGATCAGTTTCTTTCCGCAGTTCATGCAGAATTTCATCTGCTTTTTCGGCTCGGGCTCCTTATGAACTTCAAATTTAGTTCCGCACAAGAAACAGAATATGTCTGTATCATTGCACCGGTTTCCACATGTAGGACATATCTTCATAGCAATCTCCTTATCCCACCAGATTACAGCAACAGAGCCGTCTGTGCTGTCCGCCGATGGCATTAATAATCCGGGAATTTTCTGTCTGTGTAGTACCGGTTCAAAAGCTTAACATTTGCAACCTCTGTTGAATTTAGATAGTGATCGCCAAATGAAGCTTTCGGTATCGTAGGCGAATACCATGTCTTCTGCTTAAAATAATTAAGCCAATTTTCATTCTGGAAAATGTATCCGTGCTTCGCGTATATCTCGTTGATGCAATAACGCACCTGCCCAGCCGTCATCCCGTTCACATCCCCGTAGGACCAAACGCGGCTGCCGGAATCCGGATACGCAAAGGAATCCGCAGTGTCATTCGGTATTAAAATCAGTTGACCCGTCGAAGCATCAATGATATTAGGCCGACTAATCGTCTGCGGTGGTATTTCTGTTGGGGTTGGAGTCGGAATAGGTGTCGGCGTTGCGGTTGGAATCAGTGTCGGCGTTGCGGTCGGAATGACAGTGGGTTCGGCAGTTTCTTCAGCATCATTTTCAGCTGCAGTTTCCACCGCCGGCGCCGATTCTGATGACTCTGAACCACCGGATTTCCCAACTATCAGCGGAGCAATGAACAGGAAGCCAACAAGAATAGCTGCAACAGATGCAAAAACAGCGGCAACTATCACGAGTATATTAGAATTATCCCTTCGCTGAGGTTCCGGCTGAATCGACTGCGGATTTCCCGTGAACCACGTACCGCAATATGGGCAGAAAGATGCATCGGCTGACACCTTTTCGCCGCATTTCGGACAAAACTGCGACTTTACTCCTTTAAATTTCTGCTTTTTATTCCACGGCGAATTATTACTTGATGTATCGCTCACAGTATCTTCCCCCCTGTATTCAAAACTTGATGCTTAATAATATACACCATGATCTTTCTGCCATTGATTCAGAGCATCAAAATTTGCTCTCTCATAGCTATTAAAATAATTCGCGCGAAGCACATCCCACTGATTTGACGGGCAGACACGCTGCGCGCTCTGATACCACCCCTTGTTCGCGAACTGGTCTCTTGCATCCTGAGCGGTCTGTGAACTGCTCGTGAATGTGAATCCATATCTTGCAAGCAGCTCATTGATAGCAAGCTGAGAAAGCTTGTGCATCATATTTGGATCAGACGACTCAAGCACCTCATTCATACGAGCTGTTGTCAGGTATTCTCTGCTGCTCTCCGGAAACAGAAAATCCGAAGCTGTTGCCTGAATTCCATCATATATGGTAATAACTTCCGGAATATAGACCGCTTGAGTCGGTGTAGGCAGTGGTGTCGCCGTCGGCAGATGTGTAGGGGTCGCTGTCGGTACAGGAGTGTCGGTCGGTACAAGTTCCTCAGTCGGAGCCACAGTTTCAGTAATCGTATCTTCAATATTTTCAACCGCTTGCACTGCCGCGGATGAAGTTGACGAAGTCTTGGCTTCAGCATCATATGTATCACCGCTGCCAGGTCTCTTATTTCCAAAACCGACTTTTAGAGCACCAGATCTCAGTATTACAAAAAGTGAGATGAGAATAACAAGCGACGAGAATACAATAATAAAAACCGGAAGCGCGTTTTGTTTGCCTTTTTTCTTCTTTTTTATATCTTGCGGCGGAGGATAAACGTCGTTATTGATTGGAGTACGAATCTGTGGTCCTGTAGAACCGCTGACAAGTTTTGAGGGCTTCTTCAACTGTTCCGAATGGCTTATCTCCAGTTCCTGCAGAGATATTTGGAACTGATTTCCGCAGTATGGGCAGAATTTGGCACCACTCGGTATTTCTTCTGAACAATTTGGACATCTCATATTTTTTCCTCACTGGTATATTTGGGGCCATATGCTGTTTTCATGCGCTGATTCGCTTTAAGACTCGACTTCAATAAATTATATCACATACGAATCGTTTTTTAGTGACTAATTCATATTTTGTTTCCATGCTGGTAAAGATGAATAGACTCTTTCAAAAAGCCTTCTCAGGGGAACCAGCTCAGTATCAAGATGTCTTTTCCCTATTACGCATTGCAATTCCGAATCATATTTCTAATTTCAAATTTGCAGAAAATACGGAAATCGCATGAAAAAAGCCTATCCGTCCTGATTTTGTGTTAGAATAGGGCAGGGGAACCTCCGGTTATTCAAGAACGCCTCGTCGTTCTTACCGCGACGTGCACGGCGCTAAAACGCCTTCCACTGTGCATGTCTGCGATCCGCCGGAGGCTTTTATTCTTCATCACAAGATCGTACTCACGATGAAGAAGAGTATCGCCTTGCACGATGATAAATAAAACCAGCCAAAACGATCGATTACAATTGATGCTGACAGAATGTGTATATTACACGGAGCGTAAAAATATGACAACTAGATTCAAGGGAAAAAGTACGATTGGTGAGCTTATCCAAACGGTGGTTGGCAGCCTGATTTTCATCATTATTATGATTATTCTGATGGAATGGCTGCGTGTTTCAGGATATATTGAAAAAGCGATTATTAAGATTATAAAAGAAATCCCTTTTGGCATGTTTCTCGGAAAATGGGCAGAAATTGCAATCGGGAAATCTATCGACGCTTTGAAGGATATGGTTTATTATGGCAGTGTTACAAAGATGACCTTCGGTTATTTTGCCACAAATCTTTTGAAGCTAATCATATCTGGTCTTATTTTTAAAGTAGCGGATACGATTATAGAGACTGTTCTTGGAATCAAAAACAGATGGGATGCTATTAGTTGCATAAGAAAAGGTTTTATTAAATTTTGCTGTGCTCTATTTTCTGCGTGGATTGCAGCTCTTGTGTATAACACGATAAAAAATATAATAGAAATCATGGGAAGAGGTTATTTTCCTATGTTAACTGATGGATACCGAGTAGGTATATCATTGGGGGCTGTCATTTTGGGGGCTGTGGTTATCTTAATTCTGTTTTTGTCACCATATATACTTTATGGTGGGTTCACGCTTAAAGTCTTTCTGGGATTCATTCTCGGAAAGATGATTATCGTAAACTCATTATCCATATTGGGTACGTTCGCGATTACTCTGATTGTCTTATTGGGGTTCGAAATGAGAGTCAACTCGATATTGGGATTCTTCCCTTTGATTGTACTGGGTATCTTTTTACTGTCGTTGCTGGAATATGGGTTGAATCTTTTTCTTAGCAGTTAATAATAAGTTTTCGCATCTTTTATAGGTGCCAGCCGCGCTTTATAAAACTACTTTTTGATGGTGTGGATGCAGAACTGCTTAATAGGCTTTTTTTCGGAATGCTTAATATACAAAAAGGATCTCAACTATGTTTGGATTAAGATGTCCGATCAAAACCAAAACATAACCAAGAATTCCCTTTGTCTATAGTAAATGGTATCCATCAGCCACTTTCAATACTCGATTAGAGTACTATGCCCATACGTTACGCTAAATGCCAATCGGCAAAGAAATCTATATCGTACTGACTCATTCAGTATTACCTGATAATAGCAGTAACGCCTCGAATATAGTTCAGAGCTACAGAAAGCAGATACTCGCTATTTTTTATAGTCCTACTTTTTAATCTATTCTTAATCTTATTATTATCCCATTCTCCGTTAATTAGAGATTCTTGATGATTATAACTGTTAAGATTGGACAGTTGGCCTCTGCCACTAATCGTCCCGAAAACAAAATCGCCTTGATATACAATTCCAGCTCTTTGAGAAGGAATCACCTCAAGAATTCCATTTTGTCCCGATGGTAGACCATTTTTCCAATAACCAACATAATTGATTGAAGCAAAGCCGGAGCATTTTTCGCTGTAAAAAGTGCCTTTACCATCAATACTCCCGCTCCATGCACCTTCATAATAGGCACCATCAGGGAAATGTATTATAACATCCCCCTGCGAAATATCATCTTGGAAGTATCCCTCAATAGATAGATCCATGTTCGGGAATTTTATAATTCCCCTTCCGTTCTTTCGGAAATTTTTAATGCCGCCCTCATAGATTTGTCCACTAATTAATCTGTAGATACCCTTTCCCGATACTTCACCATCGACCCATGTTCCAGTCAGTTCTCCAAATTTACTTTTATATACACCCTTCCCGTTCCAATTGCCGTCACTCCAATTGCAGTTAAAAACGTTACCTTTTTCATCTCTATACGTGAGCTCTCCAAGTACCTCGCCATTGACATATGTCCCTTTATACACTGATCCATCTTTAAAGGTCCTGATAAAAGGTCCATGCGGGATGCCACTAACGTAAATTCCTTTCGTCACTGAACCGTCATTGTTTTCCTGCTGGTATCTTCCGTTCCAATTGTCATTCTTCCACATACCCACAGTAGTATACCCTTCGCTATCCACAAAGGTAACTTCACCCGTTATCTCACCTGATACATATGTCCCCAGCCAATAGGAGCCATCTTTAAGGGTTTTCTTAAACTCGCCTTCCCAGATACCATTGATTTTTGTTCCTTCAATTACTGACCCGTCAGCGAGATGCTGAATGCACTGTAACGCTGATTTAGAGTCAGATACAACATCTCCCGACCTGACATCAACAGATGGTGCTTTACTGACGGACATAGACAATTCTTCATCTGACAGCAAGCGAGCATGGCAGAAGGGGCAGACGGATATTTTCTCCCTATCTGCTACCGCTGTTCTCCATTCACTGCCACACGCATCACATTTCGTAAAATCGCTTTTATCTATGATGGCTTTATTATACGAATTATCCGCATTCTGATCTGATGAAGCTGTATACTCAAGGTTTATCCTTTGTATCCACTCTTCAATCGCCTCAGGCTCCTGGCTGCTTAATCGATAAATACCTTTTAGTGAATCGGCATCACAATTCTTTCTTAACCACTTAACGATATCTCCCCGCTCAGGCGCAATGTCTTCCACAATCCGAAATAGTTTTTCACTGTCTGTTAGAACTGACTGGCCACCTATGGAAAGCGCCTTTTCTAATACCTCTTTCATTATGGAATCCTCTTTAGTAAATATAACTTTTGATCACATATGGTTCAATCTGGCAAAAAGGTCATCCATCCACCTGCCATCCGGAAGATCATACACTCTGAATCTTATTAAATTCTTTCCTATCAATGCAGCCTTAAATTCTGCCGGCATAGGTTTCAGTTCTTCTCCATTGACGAGCTTAGACTCTTCCGACGTCATTTCCAGACAAATTCTTTCCTTAAATAACGATTTACTGAGCTGTAAAGACTGAGACATTTTTACGTCGCCGTTCCAAAGCACAACATGAATATTATATTTTGGACCTGACTGGAGCAATTCTTTAAGATCAATCACTATGTTGCCCATCGCATTGGAAGTGGACAATAGCTCCGGTCTTGCAATGAACCACCAGATAGCTCTATTCCGCGGTTTGCTCCCATTTTCACGCGCTTCTAATTCATTAAGAAGATACTGAAGTGACGCATTGAACTGTTGACCCGTATTATATTTATAGATTGATGGCAGGTTCGATGTCAGCTGGCCAAATCTGTCATTTTCCTCATCGTCTTCGCTTCGCAATGGATAATCATTAAAATTAGTACAATAAATATCAATATTGTCTGTCTTTAATTTTGCCATTGTTATCGACAGAACAGCGAACATCATCAGACTGTTCGCGGCTTTATTAGACAGATCGCTCGCAGTTCCTCCGGTGATCCAGACATTTTCCTGAGGATAGAAATTCAGCTCACGGTCTAACGATATCGGATCACCGACATACATCTTGTTATTGTTTGCATCAGGCAGATAGCCTGTATCAACAAACATCTGAATCATGTGGTTGGGGTTATCACTCACTCTCGTCAAAAGGACCTTCACACCGGTCACACGTTTCTGGGCGAGATAATGATCATGTATCACGCTCAAGAAATGCTCCTGCTGTTTTGCCGTCAAAAGAGCTGTATGTTCAATTTGTGGATTTTTTCCGGCAGCCAGTGAAAATACGCATGCACCCTGATCAGTAGAATCAATACTATGCATCCTTGCGACACCTTCATCAGACATCAATAACTTCACCTGCTCATCCTCACAGTGAAGCGCAAGTCTGGTAGTACACTGATTCTTGATAGTTTCAAACTTATCGATTTTATCCAAATCCTGTCCACTAATGACCATATGCAGGCCAAACGCGCGTGTCTGATGGGCAAAGCTGTCAATCTTTCCGATAATGCTCTTCTGCACTTCATCCGGAGCCCGCTTGACAAGTTCGTAGAGCTCATCAACGATAAGGACAATTCTGTTCATTTTATTATCAGGATGATCTGCATTATAGTCAGAGATTTTCTGGTATCTGCTTCCCATCTGGGCACTGCGTTTTCTCTGCTCTTCTTCCAGATGTTCTAACATTGCTAGGGCAAATTCCGGATCGTTCGTTATACTTATACTCCTGAAATTCGGAAGATTATACTGTGTATAAACTCTGAAATCTAATCCATACTTAAAATCTATCAGATAGATCATGACCTCTGTCGGGTCATACCTCAGCATCAGATTCGTCATCAAAACATGCAATAAGTTCGTCTTGCCAGATCCTGTATTACCCATAATAATCGAGTGGACATGTTTATCGTCAAACTGCATTTTGAATGGTTGCCCACCCTCCAGGTATCCAACAGGGATTACAATGCCTGCGTCCGCCTTTTCGCTATACTGCATATTCGGTGCCGGACATATTCCTTTCGCTTCCTCAAAATTGATTTTTACGTTGCTTGCCGATACACTCTTTTCTCGTATTTCAGCCGCAATTTTGGCAACTTCACTGCAGTCGGGAAGGTTTAATATATGGATTCTCGCCTGCTTTTCAGTAATAGTCGTGGGGTTAACTACTTTGATATCCTTCGTCTGGATGTCCACCCGCATGTAAATAACAGATCTATAGAGCTCATTATAAAATCTCTGCAGCTCCGGCTTAATTGCGTTCTTTTCTTTGTCCGGCTGTGCCAGCACCATGGAAAAGCCCCATTTTCTGCAGTTCAGTGACATCGCATTAAGCATTTTTATCTCATTTTCCGCGAGCCCCGAAGGAAAATTCATCATTAAGACAGGTCTGTATATCTGTTTGCTTAAGGGATTTCTTTCATTAAATTCCCTCAGAGAAGGATAATTCGTCAGCTGTGTAGATAAATCGTCCATCAGGATCTTTGTCTCTTCAATCTGCTTGGGGATATCCGAAGAATGGACCTTTCCGCTTTCTCCGATAGCAATACTTTTAACAATTGGTTCACTCGGGTTATTTAAATTTGCGGGATCTAGTGCCATCAGTCTTCCGAAAGCACCGATTCCATCCGCATCAAACAGCAGAAATCGCATCATGCAAGCCGGCACAGATCTTAAAAGCCGCATACCCACAGCGTTAATAATCTCCTTGACCCGATCGTCACACGAATCATCGTAACTGAATAATAGTGAATCGCCCTGTTCAATAGAAATGCTGTATGGAAGCATCCACGTACCCTGGGTAAATCCCCTGGCATAGGACTCTTGATCGTATCCAAATAACATTTTATAGTTCTGCAGGACTTTTTTGATTGCCTCTGCCGCGCCGCCATTATACCATCCAGAAATGTCAACATACGCAATACCTATTATGGTATTCATCTGCATTGAGTCCAGTTTACTGTAATCTTCAACATTGAGGGGATGCTTCCAAAACTGATCAAGCCATTTTTCAAACCGGTCAGCCGGATACTCCTCCGCCATTTTCTTCACGAATTGAGCTCCACACTGCATCAATTGATTATCCCAGTTAGTTCTCGCTGAAGCCAGCTGGGAATCATAATGCTTATTTTGCTGTTCATATTTATTTCTCTGGTCCTGGTTCATCTGAACGACTGCCTTTTGATAAGCATCATTCACCCTTTTCATCTCAGCATTCTGCGATGCAATGTATTTATCACGTTTATTGATTAATTCCTCTTTTTTGTCATTACGTTCCGCCCTGTATTTTTTGCACCTTTGATCGCTCTGTACCCGTAGCTGCAGTTGATTTCTTGCTGACTCTGCTTCTATAACTCTCTGAGCGTTTTCGACCTTAGCGTGTAACACCGCAAACCAACGGACCAATTTCGTTCGTTTTGAATTGAAAATTATTCTCCTTGGCAGAGATTCCGTAATCTTCCTGATTTCATCCCTTGTCTTTCGTGCCTCCTCCGAGTAATCGGTTGACATTATCGATAAAGCAGCATCTAACGTAGGCACTTCTCCATCAATGGTGTATGCAGCTAAGATCCTGCTCAGTTTGTTTTCACCCGTAATAGTCTTACCAAGGATTGTATCCACTTCCTGATAAATTGCCGTCAGCTTTTTTCCGAGCGCCCTGTACCCCTCTATTTTCCTCTGCTCGTCCGTGTTGGTCTTTTCAAGTGAAATTTTCTCGTTTCTCTCGAATTCTGACACATCCGATTCAACCTTATTCAGATCGTTTAATGTCTTTTTTTTATAAGACGCAATACTGCTGTTAATATTCGCAATCACCGCACTATGGTTAGCAGCACTGTCCTTTCGCTCTTTCTCCTGAGATGATTGCAATCTTTGAAGCGCAGCTCTGCCGTCTCGCTCCCTCTTCTGCAGGTCAGCATTTTTATTCTTGGTAATAGCTTCATATTCATTTCTATAAGCGGCAACAGACAAAATAAACCGATCCATCATAGAAAACAGTGCGGTCTTCTCATCTGCCAGTTCCTGCGGCTTCTGCTTTAACAAAATATCCATACTGTCCTGCACTCCTTATTTCCATCTTCTTATTCCAATGACTTTTACCGGAATACTATACCCAGCTTCTCGAGCCGCAAGTATTCTATGCCGTCCATTAGTGTCGAATTCATAATATCCATTACTTTGAACTACCGTGGGAATATTGGAGGGGTCAAAGTATAGATCTGCGCATCGCTCAAGCGACGGGTTTTCTCTAATTTCATCCAGAGTCAAACCTGACTGCAATAACTCATTCACTTCCGGAATATGTGAAGCAATCTCAACAAATGAATCCTGCGTTCCTCCTGATTCATGCTGCCTCCAAAACACAGAGTTGTCTGCAGCTTCCGTTTTTCCCAGATGGATACCCTCTATTAACCCCGGTTGTACAGTTGTTATGAAAGCATTATCTCCCAGATTTTCAAATTTTGACTGCTCCGAATTGTAGTAATCACAGATAAACCGGTCATAGTTTGTTCCGCGAACAAAAAAATCACCGGTACCGGCAATCGGAGCCAGATCAAAGTTTCCCAGTTTCGGACCTGCCGGTGCCGCCTGATTCCTGGCAAGTATTTTTTGAAGCACTCCTCCTTTTGGAGGAACCGCACCGTCACCTGATTCTCCCGAATTGCCGAAGCTGTCCTTTGATCCTACCAAACTGCCAAGACCATCACCAGATCCGGAGCCGGGGGTGCCGCCAGAACCGGCAAGGTCATTACTTCCAATGTCTTTCAGCATTTCATCAAGTTCAGACAGCAGCGCATCACACTTCTGCGTCACATTATCAAGGGCCTTTGCATATCTTTTTCCCAAAAGGCCATCTATCTTTTTTTGAGCAATGTCAACCTTAGCCTTCTCGGAATTAATTGTGTCTTCCAGTATATCACGATCGTTTTGCAGGTTGTCAGCTCTGCCATCGAGCACATACTTCTCTTTGGTAAACTCATCCTGAATCTGGCCAACAGCATTTACAATTTCATCATCGAGATGAGCGGAAACAGATGATAGCGAATCAAGTTTTTCCTGTTCTATATCATATTCCTGCTGATCTTTTGTCAGCTCAGATCGTTTAGTACCGAACTCCCGGACCAATTTCTTTAAAGAATCAAATGCCACGGTCTACTATCCCCTTCTGGTCTCAGCTCAGATATTTGTTCTTCCAACTCTCATTAATTACTATCTCCGGTTTTCCGTACTCAAAATCGACTCCAGCCTTCCCATCACGCATAACCACCAAGGTATAGCCTGTCCAGACTTTTTCGAAAGACTTCTGATAGTCCCGCGAAGCTTTTCCTATCTTTATGGAGATGTCCTGAAATTCCTTTTTGGAAAAAATACCCATCTGCTGCATATCAACATAAGAATAATACTTTTTTGATACAGTGTCCTGCACGAAAAAATAAACACTCTGGCTGTTTGGACCAACAAACACACGCAATATGATTTTTCCCCAGTCAGAGGGAAGAATCTTTATCATATAATCAAATATTTCTTTTACAAATTCATCCATATCATCCGCCTGTTTGTCTTATGTAAACTGGGTGAGGATCGGAAATCCCCCATCTACGCTGTATTCCATGAACACCCAGCAGTCATTTGTATCATTGCTGAATACCACACTGTAGCTACAATCAACACTATGTCCATCTTCCCTCAAATTGTTCAGGTCGTTCTCCAGTTCGGTGTATTCGTAAGTAGATGTGAGGCCCAGCTTTGCAAATGCGTCGAGCTGGGATAATGAATCACCTTCCCCTATTGTGTAGTTGACCGTAATCGATGACGGACGTTTTGAATCATCAGTATACTGTATAGAATATTCTCCATATACGGAATGACCTGAGTCAATCATAGTTACCAGATTACTCTCCAACACTTTATATCGTTGTTGATTAATCACTTGCAGCTGCGCGACCAGATTATCATTCCGATTAGATCCACATAAAATATCGGCTATAATGTGTCCTCTCTGATCATTTTTTCCCATGTCGGCAACTTTCGCATTCAGTGAGGCTCTCTCGCCGTCCTTTACCTTAAAGAATCCTTCCGCATGTATAATTCTTCCGTTCTCATCTGTCTGATACGTATATCCATTCACCACATATTTCGTATTTGGCAGTACATGATACTCTTTATCATCGCCCCGCTTCATATGTGGGTTTCCGTTATCGTCGACACGATAGTAATCATTGCCGATTTTCACTCTTTTGCCTTCTGATCCGGCCAGATCCAGGCTGCTCACGGGTCCGCTGTCTACCTCCAGATCTTCCAGCAGAGCATTGAGTTCTGTCAGCAGAGCATCGCATTTATGGGTTACTTTTTCCAGTCCACCTGTATATTTTTTTCCGGCAAGATTGTCGATTTTTTTCTGAACGGCATTTATTTTTATCTGCTCACTGTTAATATTTTCATGTAAGTCTGCCTTCTCCTCTTCTAATTGATCCCCGGTCTCTCTCAGTTCGTTCTTATGGGTATCAAGACCAGCGCGTACCTGATGGAACATAGCTGATATACTATCATCAACTCCGGGAGTACTCCCGATCAAGTCATCAGCTTTCTCAATGTTGACAGATAGGTCGTCTTCCTGTTTTTTCAATTCTTCCTTTTTATTTTTATAGTCGGAAACTCTGCCTTTCAGCGAATCTATGCCCATATCCTGTCACCGCTGGCGCAAGCTATTAATGAACGGCACCAATCCGTTCTCAGCTCGGCCGAGAATAAGGCTCATATCATGCTCATCCAAATACTTATGGAGTGTTTCAGTGAACTCCGAAAACTCTTTACTTACCCTGTTGCCGCCGAACGGAAATGCATATAATCTGTTCATAGTATAATAATTGATGTATTCCAATATGAATTCAAGCCACTTCACAGAAAGATTTTTTATTCTTCGTTCCTGCTGCATTTCCTTGGCTCGCAGCTGCGCTTTTTCTTTTTCGGTAGGGTCTTCAGATCTGGCATTCAGATAATCCAGATCGTGCTGAATACTCTCACTCCCCTTTTCGATCAGACGGATATCCTGTTCAATCAGATCCTTTTTGACCTTAAATTTCCTCTCCATGATATCGCAGTCCTGTTTCATAATTGCCTGATAGACAGGTCTCGATTTTAGAAGATCAAATAGCTCTGTATTATCCGGTGATTCGGGGTTAGCCTTATAGGCTGATATCTGTACCTCGAATGGCTTTTGTACATTTTCATACGCGCATAACGCGTGTCCCGGCTGAAACATGGCCATTCTCTCAAGCTGAACCCCATCCGCGGACATGGTGGATGCCAACAATTCCCGATCATCCATTGCCGTTATTCTGTGGCCTATCTTCAACGAAGTGTTCTTTGTGACCTGTGGGGCAAGACCTGTCGGCAGCTGATCCGCAATCACAATCGCTTCGCGCAGTGCGCGCACCTCGGCCAACATGTCTACGATATACTTCGTTGACGCTACTTTCGCGTCTCCGTTTTCAGAGTTTGCCACCGTCGTAGGTCCTATCAGATTATGAGCCTCCTCGAGAAAAATCACATGCCGCGGCTTATCCTTGCTCGCCTTGGGGTTTTGTCTAAGCAGCTCTCTGATGATTGTTAGCAGTAGAAGTGTTAAAAAGTTAGCCGCATCCGGTCCTAACGACTCAAGTTCGATAACACATTTAGTTTTAAGCCAGTCCTCCGGAGCAAATGTAGAGCCGGGGACATCAAAAACATTGCCCATTTCACGCGTAACGAGCGATCCAATACGCACCTGCAGACAGGATTTGAGATTGCTCTTGATTTCCGGAGCATAATCGGAGGCATCCAAAAGCTCTGCTATCTTATCATACAATTCCCGTATACTCGGATATGTATGCTCTCCATCATTGACTTCGAATGGATACCAGCCATGATCACGATACACCTGCTCAATTGCCTCAGATACAAGAAATGGCATCGGCGGTGTCAAGTCAAACGCTCCTTCAAAGACCTGGTTCAGTGCTGTAATATGCTCTGATAATTTAAGCCCAATCGGAAACTCAAAAGGATTGATTCTCAATGGAAATGAGCCCGGTGCTCCGGGTGAGAACACGACCAGTTCAGGTATATCCTCATTATGGGCCAGAGCCCTGTATTCTTTTTTAGCCGGTTCCAACACGAGGATCGGAATGTCATTCTGTGTTCCGGCAAGCTGCGATGAAAGATGAAGCATACTGAAGGTCTTTCCACTTCCGGGCACTCCGGCCAAAAGAGCATGCTTGGGCAGGAGCCCTAGTGGGAAGTATACGTCATACCCATTATTATCGACGCCCAGGTACAGACCTGTCTTTTCATATACGGGTGCCGATTCTTTCGGTATCTCAATGGTCTCGCCCGGATATAGTATCGGGAACATTGCAAATGGTACCAGTTCCTTTAATAAGAACAGGCTATTCCATTCACGCATGCCTCTTGGTGCATTCTCATCACATAATTCCGGCACAGTCCTTTCCGGAAGCAGTGGCTGAAACCCGCCGTCCTCTGTCAGGATCGTGTAACTGCCTTCTTCAACTGCCTCTGAGGCAGCTGCGTCGAGTATCATCTTAGCGAGATCGGGGTGATTGGCATATGCGCATATTCTGCACCGAAAATGCGGATTGCTTCTCAGATTCTCAAACAATTTATCATATATCCTCAGGCACTGCTCTGCATTTTCGTCTCTGACTCCTGTGTTCTGCTTCAGAGCATTGCGTATATACTGGATCTGCTGCCTGAATGAACTTCTCATTCGTTCGGAACGATCCACCGCATTCATCGTCACAACGTATGCCACTGGATGTCCCAGCTTCTGCATCATTCGAAACAGACCCATGAGCCTGGCTTTTTCGTTCGACTTCCATGGATTGACTGTATAATAACCCATTTCATTGTCAGTCTGCGACGATGAGACAAATCCGTCCTGTTTGGCAAGAGTAGATCTGTACCGAAACGTCGGGTTTAT
>AUXO018281290.1_pt1 | contig 14420 bp, 10 predicted proteins | sample 768731 | NCBI WGS metagenome assembly AUXO01 (sample SAMN02715735, study PRJNA202380) | gut metagenome | biome: sheep rumen | host: Ovis aries | place: New Zealand: Palmerston North | reverse complement strand
GTCGCACGCAGCACAGTCTATCGCGACATGATGCTGGCTCTGGGCAGTGCCATTGCCCTTTGGGCCTTGTGCCACAATGGTGAGTTGGATTTGTGGGACGGAACCGTGCTGCTTGTCATCTTTGGCATGTTCATGGGATATACGTTCTACATAGCCAGTCATCAGCGCCGGTCTGCAGATTTGGCAGAAGAGAGCCAGAATACGTCATCTCCAGAAATGTCTATGCGCAGGATCGTCACACTGCTGCTGTTCGGCCTGGCTGCCCTGGTGGGTGGAGGACAGTTGATGGTGGACAGTGCCTCGTCGCTCGCAGTAGCCTGTGGAATGAGCAAGGGTATTGTCGGACTCACTGTCCTGGCGGCTGGTACCAGCCTGCCGGAACTGGCTACGAGCGTCGCTGCTGCGCGTAAGGGTAGCAATGGGCTGGCGCTGGGCAACGTGCTGGGCAGTAATATTTTCAATATCTGTCTGGTGCTGGGTGTCACTGCATTGGTTCGTCCCATACAGGCTGACGGTATCACGGTCCTTGACTGGGCTGTACTGACGGGGAGCGGTGTGTTGCTGGCTGTCATGGCATGGACGCGCAACATGGTGGGACGTGCTGAAGGCGCAATCCTGCTCCTCGCATACATGGCGTACATTGGCTGGCTGATACTGAACGTGTAATATTTTCTAAAGTGGTATTTTGTTACTAAAATAAGATATATACTAGATATATTGGAGAAGTGGTGGTATCCTGGTTCTTAGCAGGTTATATGTGGCAAAAATGGCGTTTTCCGAGCGTTTTCAGGAAGGCGATGTAAATATTTTTTTTGTATACAAGTTAGAGTTTAGAGGGTTACCTGTTGTCGTACATGTCACTATAGTACTTCATATATTCTCCGCTGGTGACATTTTCCATCCATTCTTGGTTGTTGAGGTACCAGCGTACTGTCTTCTGTATGCCTTCCTCGAACTGCAGCGACGGCTCCCAGCCGAGTTCCTTCTGCAGCTTGGTGGAGTCGATGGCGTAGCGTGCATCGTGACCGAGGCGGTCGGTGACGAAGGTGATGAGGTCAAGGTCGGCACCCTCGGGACGGCCGAGCAGCCTGTCCACGGTATTGATGACGGTCTTTATGATGTCTATGTTCTTCCACTCGTTGAAGCCGCCTATGTTGTATGTCTCGGCAATCGTCCCATTATGGAAGATGGTGTCTATGGCACGGGCATGGTCTTCGACGTAGAGCCAGTCGCGGACGTTCTCGCCCTTGCCGTAGACGGGTAGAGGCTTGCGGTGACGTATGTTGTTGATGAAGAGTGGTATGAGCTTCTCGGGGAACTGGTATGGCCCGTAGTTGTTTGAGCAGTTGGTGACGATGGTGGGCATCCCGTATGTGTCGTGGAATGCTCGTACGAAGTGGTCGCTGCTTGCCTTTGAGGCAGAGTATGGTGAGTGTGGATTGTACTTGGTTGTCTCGTAGAAGAAGTCCTTGCCGTATGCGAGGTGGTGGCTTGAACTTGATGCCGTAGTCGTGAACGGTGGCTCTATGCCTTCTGGGTGGGTCATCTGTAGTGCTCCGTATACTTCGTCGGTGGATATATGGTAGAAGCGCTTGCCCTCGTACTTCTCTGGCAGTGACTCCCAGTATAGCTTGGCAGCCTGGAGCAGTGACAATGTGCCCATGACGTTGGTGCGTGCGAAGGTGAAGGGGTCCTTGATGGAGCGGTCCACGTGAGACTCTGCGGCGAGGTGTATGATGCCGTCGACGTGTTCTTCCTGCATGAGCCGGAGGAAGGCGTCGAAGTCGCAGATGTCCATCTTGACGAACTTGTAGTTAGGCTTGTCCTCTATGTCCTTGAGGTTGGCGAGGTTGCCTGCGTAGGTGAGCTTGTCGAGGTTGATGATGTTGTATTCCGAATACTTATTGACGAACAAGCGTACTACGTGTGAGCCGATGAAGCCGGCGCCGCCGGTGATAAGGATATTCTTCATAGTGCGTATAGGTCTGTGTTGATGTCGAATGGGGTATTGAATTTGTCTAATGTGGCGTGTCTGGTGTCTTTGTCCGAAAGGATGGCTTTTTCTACGGGAATCTGCCAGTCTATGCCCAGCGTGGTGTCCAAGATGGATATGCCGTCGTCTGACTCGGGGTGGTAGAACTGATCGCATTTGTATTGGAAAAGGGCTGTGTCGCTGAGAACGGCAAATCCGTGAGCAAAGCCTTTGGGAACGAAGAACTGGAGGTGGTTGTCCTGGGTGAGCAGGACTGCGACGTGGCGGCCGTATGTGGGGGAGCCGCGGCGGATGTCTACGGCGACGTCCAGTACGCTGCCTTGCACGCAGCGTACTATCTTGCTCTGTGTGAATGGCGGTCGTTGGAAATGCAGACCGCGCATTACTCCGTAGGTGGACATGGATTCGTTGTCCTGTACGAATATGACGGGGTGCCCGTATTGTGGTATCGCTACTTTTTCGTCGAATTCGCGTTGTGAGAAACTTTCCATGAAATAGCCTCGAGAGTCGCCAAAGACTTTAGGCTGGATGATGAGAGGTCCTTCTATATCTGTCTTGATAAATTCCATTGGGATTGTGTGTATGTGTAGTTGTGTCTATGCTGGTTCGCCTGTACCGTAGCGTTTTACTTCGTCTATGACCTTGAGCAGGTACTGGCCGTACTGGTTCTTGAGCATCGGTTGTGCCAGCTGGCGCATGCGTTCTTCGGTTATCCAGCCTTGGCGGTATGCTATGCCTTCCAGGCAGGCTACCTTCAGTCCCTGGCGTTTCTCGAGGACTTCGATGTAGGTGGATGCTTCGCTCAGGGAGTCGTGTGTGCCGGTGTCGAGCCATGCAAAGCCGCGACCGAGTGTCTGCACCTTGAGCCGGGAGTCACGCAGGAACCATTGGTTGACGGTGGTAATCTCGTACTCGCCTCGTGCAGAGGGCTTGATGTTGCTTGCTACGTCTACCACTTGGTTGGGGTAGAAGTAGAGTCCGACTACTGCGTAGTTTGACTTGGGGTTCTGTGGCTTCTCTTCTATGGAGAGGCAGTTGCCGTATCGGTCGAACTCTGCCACGCCATAGCGTTCCGGGTCGTTGACCCAGTAGCCGAAGACGGTTGCCTTGTGTTCTTGTTCGGCAGTGCGGACGGCTTCCCTGAGCATCTGCGTGAAGCCGTTGCCCTGGAAGATGTTGTCGCCGAGGACAAGGCAGACGCTGTCGCTGCCTATGAAGTCACGGCCTATAGTGAATGCTTGTGCCAGGCCGTCAGGTGATGGCTGCTCGGCATATTCGAAACGGACGCCGTAGTCAGAGCCGTCGCCAAGCAGACGCTTGAACCCCGGCAGGTCGTATGGGGTGGATATGATGAGTATGTCGCGTATGCCTGCCAGCATGAGTACGCTGATGGGGTAGTAGACCATAGGCTTGTCGTATATGGGCATCAGCTGCTTGGATATGCCTTTGGTAATGGGGTAGAGGCGCGTGCCGCTCCCTCCGGCAAGAACTATTCCTTTCATGTTCGTGTCTCTTGTGTCTGTATTTTAAGGTGTTATGTTTTGTCGTTGTGGTTTGTCTCGTCCTGGTAGACGCTGTCGATACCGTCTATATGGCTGATTTTCTCTATTGCCATGACCATCTCCTGGACGCTGTGCACCATGAATGTCACGCGACATGTGGCTATGTTGTCGCGTGTGTGGGTGTTGAGGGAGTCTATGCTGAGACGGAGGTTGTCTGCAATCTCCGTGACAAGGTCCATGAGCAGGTGGTATCTGTCTACGCCGCGTATCTCCAAGGTGACGGGATATGCGTATCCGTTGCGGTTGATGGTGACTGATGTGGGTGAATTGATGGTAATGGACTCGGCATCGGGGTCGTCGGCATAGTTGACGCTGACGACGTCGTCGCCGTGCTTGCTGGCCATGCGTATGGCCTCGGGGCACGAACGGCGGTGCAGTATTATGCTGCGATAGTCTGTCACGTTGTCTTCGCCATGGGAGGTGCGTATGCCTATGACCTCGCCTCCTGGCAGTGGATTGCACAAATTGCACCGTACGACGCCTCCGGCGACGAGCAGGCGCTCGGTCAGGAATATACGCAGATAGCGTTTTGCGACGTAGGTCTTGCAGTGATTGATCCAATCCTTGTGCGGGTGCGCCTGAGGACTGGTATGGAGCTCTATGCAGTCGCCGTTGTGCAGTGTGGTCTTGACGCTGCACAGATGTCCGTTGACGCGTGCATAGTGTGCGTGAGAGCCGCAGTGGTCGCCTTGCTTGAATGCGTAGTCGATGACGGTGCTGTCCTTGGGTAGGATCATCGCATCGCCGTCGGGTGAGAAAACGGTGATGTCGTCGTAATAGAGGCTGCTGGAGATATGTTCGAGGAAATATTCCTCGTTGCCGAGTTGCTCTATGTCCTTGAGCACACGGCGGAATCGCTTTACCCAGTTGCCTATGTTACTGCCTATCTCGCCCATGCAGCCGACCTGGCTGGCCGTGACCATCTCTTGCGAGCATATCTGGACATCTTCCCATATCCCTTGCTCGCCGAGCAGCATGAGGCGTATGCATTGGTAGGAATTCTCCTTGGGCTGCTCAATAAGGTTCTGGAACGAGCCCGGGCGCTCACGGAAGTCGCGTGTCAGCAGATTGTATATTTTCAGGCAGGTCTCTTTGTCGGTGAGTGCATCATCCATCGTGTCTTCCCAGAAGGTGATGCGTATGTAGTACCGGTTTTGCAGGTGAAAGTAGTCGACATGCTGCTGGTGCATGCGTCGCCAGATGCTGTACGGGCGTCGAAAGTAGTACTGGACGCTGCACTGGATTCCGTGGTCCTTGAGTGTGCCGTGGACGTTCTTGCAGAAACGGTTGAGGCGTTCGCGGTCGCGCTCCTCGTCTGCCTGCAGCCAACGCTCTATGTCGCCGTATTCCAGCTCGCAACGGTATTTGAAGGAGAGGTTCTCCAGGTCTGTCTTGACCTCGAACAGTCCAAGGCGGTTGGCAAGGGGGGCATAGAAGCAGTCTGTCTCGCCGGCAATCTTCATCTGCTTGTCGGGGCGCATGCTGCTCAGGGTGCGCATATTGTGCAGGCGGTCGCTGATCTTGACCATCACGGCACGGATGTCGTAATGGAGCGAAGCCAGGATCTGTTGGTAGTTGTCTACCTGCTTGGTAGTGTTGTAGGTCTCCTTCTTCTTCTTGGTTACTACGTCTACGAGACCTGCTACGTCGTCTCCGAACTGACGCCGTATGTCCTCGACGGTATACGGGGTGTCCTCCACTACGTCGTGCAGGAATGCCGTGATTACGCTGTTGGCATCGAGACGGAGTTCCTTGGCTGCTATCAGTGCGACGCTGATGGGGTGTATAATGTAGGGCTCGCCTGATTTGCGTCGCTGGCAGGCGTGGGCTTTCCGTGCAAGGTGGAAGGCCTGGCATACGCGTTCGTAATCCTCGGCGGTGAACCTGTCCCGTACGGAGTCGTAAACCTGTTGTGCCAATTCCTGCACTATTTTATCGTAGTCCATAGTGTGAACTTCCTGTTGATTTCGTGCAAAGATAGCAAAATTATGCACGTAAGCACGTAAAGGGTCGTGAAAATTTGCCGTATATGTAAAAAAATGCTAACTTTGTTCGCGGATAATCTTGTTTGCAAAAACGGGATGGTATCTGGAAAAGTGTAAAATAAAAAATAGATTTAATTATGAAAGCATTTGTTTTTCCCGGTCAGGGAGCACAGTTTACAGGTATGGGCAAGGATTTGTACGAGTCTGACGAGTCGGCGAGAAAGTTGATGGACAAGGCTGACGAGATTCTTGGTTTCAGCCTTACGGATATCATGTTCAACGGGGATGCCGACGCGTTGAAGGAGACCAAAGTCACGCAGCCTGCGGTATTCTTGCATAGTGTTGCCATGGCCGCTGCCATGGGTGACGGCTTCCGTCCTGATATGGTCGGTGGGCATTCTCTGGGTGAGTTCAGTGCCCTTGTGGCTGCTGGCGCCTTGACGTTTGAGGATGCTCTGAGACTGGTGTATGCGCGTGCCATGGCTATGCAGAAGTGCTGCGAGGCTCAACCGGGTGGCATGGCTGCCGTGTTGCGCCTGGACGACGAGACGATAGAAAGGATATGTTCTGAGGTGAGTGCCGATGGCGATGGCGTGGTAGTGCCGGCAAACTACAATTGTCCCGGACAGCTTGTCATAAGTGGCAACAAGGATAAGGTCCAGAAGGCTTGTGACAAGTTGTTGGAGGCAGGTGCCCGCCGGGCTTTGATCCTTCCTGTAGGCGGGGCTTTCCACAGCCCTCTGATGCAGGGTGCTAAGGATGAGCTTCAGGCTGCAATAGAGGCTACCGAGTTTCACGAGCCTAAGTGCCCGGTCTACCAGAATGTGGACGGAAAGGCTCACACTGACGCAGATGAAATCAAGAAGAACCTGATCGCACAGCTGACTGCCAGTGTGCGCTGGACTCAGGAGGTGCAGTCTATGATAGCGGCAGGTGCCACCGAATTTGTCGAGTGTGGTCCTGGTCAGGCTCTCACGGGTATGATTGGCAAGATTAGCAAGGACGTTACCGTCGAGCACGCATAATGGTCATCTATCAGGTTTTTACCAGGCTGTTCGGCGCAGACGTGGAGCGTCCTGTGCCGTCAGGCTCCAAGAGGCAGAGTGGATGCGGCACTATGTCTGCATTCACGATGAGGGCGCTCGGTGAGATAAGGGACCTGGGCGTGACGCATGTCTGGTATACGGGCATTATAGAGCATGCAACCTGCACAGACTATTCCAGATACGGCATTGCCGCGGACAACCCTGTGATAGTAAAGGGCAGGGCCGGAAGTCCATATGCCATCAAGGACTACTATGACGTGGATCCGGACCTGGCCGTCAAGGTTGCGGACCGCATACATGAGTACGAGCGGCTCATCGAACGGACGCACAGGGCCGGGATGAAGGTTATCCAGGATTTTGTCCCCAACCATGTGGCGCGCCAGTATCACAGTGATGCCTGTCCCGCAGACTGCCAGGACCTGGGTGTGGGAGACGACCCTTCGCAGAGTTATAGCCCGGAGAACAATTTCTACTATCTGGGTGAGCCTCTGCATCTGGACAATATAGTGTCGACGGCTGATTGCGGGTATTATGAGAATCCGGCCAAGGCCACGGGCAACGATGTGTTCAGCGCATGGCCTGGTAAGAACGACTGGTACGAGACTGTCAAGCTGAACTACGGGCCTTCGACATACGGCAAGATGCTGGACATACTGCTCTACTGGTCGGCAAAGGGTGTGGACGGATTCCGTTGCGACATGGCCGAGATGGTGCCTGTGGAGTTCTGGGAATGGGCTATACCACGTGTCAAGGCGCGGTATCCGGAGATGATCTTTATTGCCGAGGTATACAATCCATCGATGTATCGGGACTATATCCGTCGTGGTGGCTTTGACTTCCTGTATGACAAGGTCGGGCTGTACGACAGGCTCAGGGCTGTTACTGCAGGTATGTGCAGTACGCACGAGATTACGGGTTGTTGGCAGGCTGTCCAGGACATACAGGGCAATATGCTCAACTTTTTGGAAAATCACGACGAACAGCGTATTGCCAGCGATTTCTTTGCCGGCGATGCCAGGAAGGGCCGGCCGATGCTTTTGGTATCTGCGCTGATGAACACGAATCCGATGATGATATACTTTGGCCAGGAACTTGGCGAGAGGGGCATGGACGAGGAGGGATTCAGCGGCAGGGACGGCCGTACGACGATATTCGACTATTGGACGGTGGACTCGATACGCCGCTGGCGCAACAAGGGCAAGTTTGACGGCAAGTTGCTGACGCGTAGCGAGAAAGCGTTGCAGAGGTTTTACGGCAAGGTCCTGCATCTATCACTGGAGGAGGATGCGTTCAGCAAGGGTATGTTCTGGGACCTGATGTATGTAAATCCGGATTTGCACCGCCAGTATCTGTTCCTGCGCAGTGACGGCAACAGGACGTATCTTGTTGCAGCCAACTTCAGCGACGAGGAGGCAGAGGTTAAAGTAAATATTCCGGATGAGGCTTGTAATTCTTTTGGTATGAAGAATATCAGTTCCGTGAGTATTAAAATAGACGCATGGGATGGCATCATAAAAAGGATTTGACGATATGAATAACTATCATCTTGTAATAATGGCTGGTGGCATAGGCAGCAGGTTCTGGCCGATGAGTACGCCAAAGTGCCCCAAGCAGTTTGTCGATGTGCTGGGTTGCGGCCGAACGTTTATCCAGATGACTGCGGACCGCTTTGCCGGCATAGTTCCACCAGAAAACATCTGGGTGGTGACCAGTGCGGAGTATCGTGATATCGTTGCCAGCCAGCTCCCTGAGATTCCTGTGGGCAACATTTTGCTGGAACCTTGCAGGCGCAATACTGCTCCCTGCATTGCTTATGCGGCATGGCGTATCAAGTCTGCAGACCCTAAGGCTGTGATGGTTGTAAGCCCTTCGGACCATCTGGTGCTGAACGTCAGGGAGTTCCAGCGTGTCATCGGGAACAGCTTGCTGTTTGCCAGTGAGAGTGACAGCATAGTCACCTTGGGTATGAAGCCTACGCGCCCGGAAACAGGCTATGGATACATACAGACGGACATGACGTGTCCCTCGGCTCGCAACAGTGAAATATTCCGTGTGGATGCGTTCCGTGAGAAGCCGGACCTGGCCACTGCACAGACATACATACGGCAGCCGAACATGTTCTGGAATTCGGGAATCTTTGTCTGGAGCGTAAGTACAATAGTAAATGCGCTTCGTATATACGAGCCGGAAATCAACGATGCATTCGAGGCTCTGCTGGATATATACGGGACGGAGCGCGAACAGCAGGAGATAGACCGCATATATAAGGAATGCAAGAGTATCAGCGTGGACTATGCGATTCTGGAGAAGAGTGACGAGATATTCTGCTTCCCTGCCAGTTTTGGGTGGAGCGACCTCGGCACGTGGGGCTCCATGCGCGAGAATACCCAGCAGGATCGCAATGGCAATGCCGTAATCGGTTACGGTGTCAAGACCTACGAGACCAGGAATTGTGTAATTCATTGTGCAGAAGAGCGCAAGGTCATCGTGCAGGGGCTGGACGGATATATAGTGGCAGAGAAGGATGACACGCTGTTGATCTGCAAGCTCAGCGAGGAACAGAGGATAAAGGATTTTATTGAATAAAGAGGGCGGGAGACGTCTCATGATATAAAAAGTTGCAAGATAAAATGAAAGATTTTCATGTATTACTGTCCCTGCCGCCCAACCTCGTGGAGTGTTTCCACGATGTCACGGGGCTGAGCCGCAAGGAATATTTCTGTACCAGCGACCCGGTGGGGGCCAAACTGGGCAGTGGCGGTGGAACCAACTGGCTGCTGACCCAGGCTTACGAAAGAGAGGCTGGCGGGGTAGAGGACTTCAATCATTGGCTTAAGGGGGAGAAACGTATCCTGCTGCATGCAGGTGGCCAGAGCCGCCGTCTGCCTTCGTATGCTCCAAGTGGCAAGATTCTTACCCCGATTCCTGTGTTCCGTTGGGAACGCGGTCAGCGCATAGGGCAGAACCTCCTGCAGTTGCAGTTGCCTCTTTACCGCAGGATCATGGATGCCGCACCCGACGGGCTGAATACGCTAATAGCCAGTGGAGACGTCTTTATCCGTGCTGGTAAGCTGCAGCAGATACCTGAGGCTGATATTGTCTGCTACGGGTTGTGGGCGGACACGTCGCTGGCCAGTAATCACGGTGTATTCTTCTCCCGTCGCGAGACACCAGAGGTATTGGATTTCGTCTTGCAGAAACCTGATACAGACAGGTTGCAGGAACTCCGCCAGACGCATCTCTTCTTGATGGACATCGGAATATGGCTGCTGAGCGACAGGGCTGTGAACCTGCTGATGAAAAAGAGTACTGGTCAGGATGGCCGGATATCGAACTACGACCTGTATGGTGATTTCGGACAGGCTCTCGGTCGGACGCCAACGTTGTCAGATCCGGAGGTTAACAGTCTTCGGGTGGTAGTCCTACCGCTGCAGGACGGTGAGTTCTACCATTACGGGACCAGCCGCGAGATGATCAGCAGTACCATGGCTGTCCAGAACCTGGTCTACGATCAGCGTGCCATAATGCATCTGGGCGTCAAGGCGCATCCCAGCATCTTTACTCAGAATGCCCATAACGAGGTACGCTTTACTCCGGAAAACCAGAATACGTGGATAGAGAATTCGTGGGTAGGCAGCGGATGGACTCTTTCCCACGAGAACATCATTACTGGTGTGCCGCGAAATGATTGGACAGTGACGCTCAAGCCAGGACAGTGTATTGATGTCGTGCCTATGGGCGAGGACGAGTGGGTGCTACGTCCCTATGGATTTAACGATGCGATGCGTGGTGATATGCGTGACCCGGCTACGACGTATCTGGGCATGCCCGTTGGCGAATGGCTCCGGGCGCACCACCTCACTGCCGATGACGTCGAGGGGAGCCATGACATACAGACTGCACGCATTTTCCCCGTGTGCAGGGATGTACATACAATGGAGAGATACCTGCACTGGATGCTGGACATGACAGGAACGGCGTCCAGGGACGTACATGGGCAGACACTGCGATACCTTTCCGCAGACGAGATAAGTGATATGGCCAACCTGCGTCGGCTGCAGCAGCAACGTATGGCCTTCCGCAGGGAAAATCTCACTGCGCTGAGCAGGAATCACCGTTCCAGTGTCTTCTATCAGACAAACCTTGATGACCTGGCACACGAGTTCCACGCGCTGGACGTACCGCTTCCTGCACCTTTGGACGAAAGCGAGCCGTTGCTGAAACGCATCAACGACCAGATGTTCCGCTCACGACTGAAAGAGCTGAATATGTCTGCCGGCAATACACAGGACGGTGATGGCAAAGTCGAGTCGGCACGCGCTTTTTCCCTACTTAGGGAAGGACTCACGCAGGATGTCCTCTCGCGTCGCCAGATGCCGTGTCTGGATGTCTACAGCGACCAGATAGTCTGGGGACGCAGTCCTGTGCGTATCGACCTGGCAGGCGGATGGACAGATACGCCACCATACTGTCTGACCAGCGGGGGTAACGTGGTCAACCTTGCCATCGAGCTCAACGGACAGCCGCCACTGCAGGTGTACGTCAAGCCATGCCGGGAATACAAGATAATACTGCGCAGTATAGACCTTGGGGCCAGAGAGGAAGTTACCACTTGGGATGAGTTGCGCGACTTTGCACGAGTCGGTTCGCCCTTCTCCATTCCCAAGGCTTCGCTTGCCCTGGCGGGTTTCCTGCCAGAGTACTGTTTGGCCAGGTACGACAATCTCGGAGAACAACTTAGGGAATTCGGCTGCGGCATAGAGGTCACACTGCTCAGCGCAATACCGGCAGGCAGCGGCTTGGGGACAAGCAGCATCCTTGCGGCAACTGTCTTGGGCGCAGTCGGCAACTTCTGCAGACTTGACTGGGACAAGACGGAGATATGCAACCGCACGTTGGTACTCGAGCAACTGCTAACCACGGGAGGTGGATGGCAAGACCAGTATGGCGGAGTGCTGCACGGAGTCAAGATGCTGACCACGGCTGTCGGCTTCAACCAGACTCCAGAGGTACGCTGGCTCAGCGACAGCCTGTTCACGGATCCCGAGTACAAGCCATGTCACCTGCTATACTATACGGGACTGACACGCACGGCCAAGAAGATTCTGACAGAGATAGTGCGAAGCATGTTCCTCTACGACACCGAGAGCCTGCAACTCCTCGCGCAGATGAAGGAGCATTCCTGGGACATGTATCGCGCCATCATGCATGGTAACTTTACACAGATGGCGCGCCTCGTAGGACGCACGTGGCAGCAAAACCAGACATTGGACAGCGGGACCAATCCGCCGGAAGTGCAGGCTATCGTATCACAGGTAGAAGACCTGTGTCATGGACTCAAGTTGCCGGGGGCAGGTGGTGGCGGCTATCTGTATATGATAGCCAAGGACCATCAGGCAGCAGCCCGCATCCGCCATATCCTTACGGAGAACAGACCCAACAACAGGGCACGGTTCGTAGACATGTGCCTCAGCGAGACCGGCCTTCAGATATCCAGATCATAAAACAATACACTCAAAATATATAAAATAAAAAGATGAAGAGTAAAAAAGTTGCATTAATCACAGGCGTAACTGGCCAGGACGGTAGTTATCTGAGTGAGTTCCTCTTGGAAAAGGGTTACGAAGTACATGGAATCATACGCCGTTCCTCTGTAGACTTTCGCGAGCGTATAGCCCACCTGGAGGGAAAGCCGGATTTCCATCTCCACTACGCCGATATGGGTGACTCCATGTCGCTGGTCAAACTCGTAGGCAAGGTACAGCCGTGCGAGATATATAACCTGGCGGCACAGAGCCATGTACAGGTAAGCTTTGACGCTCCCGAGTTCACGGCTGACGTAGATGCCGTAGGCGTGCTGCGTATTCTCGAGGCCGTACGTACCAACCATCTGGAAAAGACATGTAAAATCTATCAGGCTTCCACCTCGGAGCTTTACGGCAAGGTCGAGGAAGTTCCGCAGAACGAGAATACCCCCTTTCATCCGTACAGCCCGTATGCCGTGGCCAAGTTGTACGGCTACTGGATAGTGAAGGAGTACCGCGAGGCATACGGTATGTTCTGTTGCTCGGGCATCCTGTTCAACCATGAGTCGGAGCGCCGTGGCGAGACATTCGTGACGCGCAAGATAACACTGGCAGCCGCCCGTATTGCTCAAGGCAAGCAGGATTGTCTGTATCTAGGTAACCTTGACAGTCTTCGCGACTGGGGCTATGCCAAGGATTACGTCGAGTGCATGTGGCTCATCCTGCAGCACGACAAGCCAGAGGATTTCGTCATAGCAACAGGCGTCCAGCATACGGTGCGCGAATTTGCCACCCTTGCATTCCACTATGCCGGAATAGAGCTGCGCTGGGAAGGAGTTGGCGTTGACGAGAAGGGCATCGATACAGCCACGGGCAAGGTGGTAGTGGCCGTAAGCGAGGATTTCTACCGGCCGACGGACGTCGTAAACCTGTGGGGAGACCCCACGAAGGCCAGAAAGGAACTTGGCTGGAACCCAATGACCACCACGTTCGAACAGCTCGTGCAGATTATGGTTTCTCATGACATGCAGAAAGTAGCCGCCGACCACGTAGCCGGTGTCATGCGCACCAATCTGGCAGAATATCTCGAAAAAGGAGTGGTAAAGTAATGGAAAAAGACAGTAAGATTTATGTTGCCGGTCACCGAGGCATGGTCGGCAGTGCCATAGTGCGCGAACTTCAGCGGCAGGGTTACACCAATATCGTGACCCGTACCCATGCCCAGCTTGACCTCATCGACCAGCAGGCCGTTGATCGCTTCTTCTGTCAGGAGAAGCCTGAATACGTATTCCTGGCGGCGGCAAAGGTCGGTGGTATCGTTGCTAACCAGAGCGCCCTGGCAGACTTCATGTACGATAATATGATGCTTGAGATGAACGTCATCCACTCAGCATGGAAAAACGGATGCCGCAAACTCCAGTTCCTCGGCTCCAGCTGCATATATCCGCGCATGGCTCCGCAGCCCATGCCCGAAAGCTGCCTGCTGACCAGCGAGCTCGAGAAGACCAATGAAGCATATGCACTCGCCAAGATTAGCGGTCTCAAGTATTGCGAGTACCTCAACAGGCAATATGGCACGGACTACATCTCAGTCATGCCCACCAACCTGTACGGCCCCAACGACAACTATCATCCCGAGCACAGCCATGTATTGCCAGCACTCATACGCCGGTTCCACGAGGCAAAGGAATCAGGGGCACCTGAGGTCACTTGTTGGGGAGACGGCAGCCCGCTGCGCGAGTTCCTATACGTCGACGACCTTGCCAACCTCTGCGTGTTCCTCATGAACAACTACAGCGGCGACGAGACAGTCAATGCCGGGACTGGCAAGGAACTGACCATCAAGGCGCTGACAGAACTTGTGGCCAAAGTCGTAGGCTACGACGGGGTAATAAAGTGGGATACGACCCGTCCCAACGGCACTCCGCGCAAACTCCTCGATGTCAGCAAGGCCAAGTCACTCGGATGGACCTATCGCACGGAACTTGAGGACGGCATACGCCTTGCGTATAAGGATTTTCTCAACAATCCAATGAGGGCAGAGAGATAGGCTGGTCAGGTACTTTAACAATAAACATAGAGCGGGAGGCAGCAACACCTCCCGCTCTTTTTTTGCCTTAGTCACTGCTAATCTTTTCGATAAAGTTAGCGGTGGGCACTAAGCGCTCTTTCTCTAACCTCTAATTATCGAAGCACAGTACATCTGATTTCTAAATCTGCCGTTATACGCAGGAAAACTTTGGCGTATAGGTCATTTTGCAGGCTGAAGACTACCACATCTTGCTCTATAGGTCAAATTGCAGGCTGAA
>AUXO014214239.1_pt1 | contig 14420 bp, 11 predicted proteins | sample 768731 | NCBI WGS metagenome assembly AUXO01 (sample SAMN02715735, study PRJNA202380) | gut metagenome | biome: sheep rumen | host: Ovis aries | place: New Zealand: Palmerston North | reverse complement strand
GGAATAATGAAGCTTACTGACAATATGTCTGAATATTACTCATTTGTAATATTACTTATAGGTATGCTCACTTTATGTATTCCGGCTAAAGATACTCCTATTCAGTGGAATGGTATAAAAAGAACTATCACATTTGTCAGGAATAGCTCGTTCAGGATAGTAAGTGAAGCTGAATATTTTCTCGAAGGGCTGACTGATTTTAATGGTGCTCATAAAGGCTACTCAGATATAGGAAGACTTACCGGGAGAATAACAGGTAAGGGAAGAGAAGAACTTATAGTTAGAAGCAGCGGAGAAAACAAATGCAGATATCTGAGTGGAGGAGTATATAAAACATTAACCGTAAAAGGAATGACTGATAAAGAGTCCATGATTGAAACTGGAAGTGAATGGTTTGTTGATTATATTAATTCTCTTTATAGAGCTGATATAAATAAATATGAGGCGGCATGTTTTTCCAGGATAGAAAAAATGGATATAGAATACAGATATATACATACGAGAGATATTTTTGTCCCCGAGAGGTTTTTGTATTATAATAATGATATACCGTCTTCGGGAAATAAATACGGTAGAGGATTTAGCTATTCAGTAGATTATATGGCTATAGACTATGCCAGTCCGTATTATTTGAAGGTTATTGATAGTGCGGCATCAGGGGACATGGTATATGTCTCATATGAGGAAATAAAGGATTATGTCAGAACAATATACAATATAGATATAAAAAAAATCATCTCAAAAGAGGATTACGACAGAGTGGTCAGCTGCATTTCTGATAGCGGGACCTTTGAAGAGTATCTTGATACATCACTTCTTACACCGGAAATACAGGAGCTTACATCTGAAGTAACAAAAGATGCAAAGACGGATTATGAAAAAGCTAAGGCAATAGAGACATATCTTCGTGGCTACAAATATGATACAAGTGTAGATCTTAAAGACAGCGATAATTATGTGGAGAGTTTTCTTTTTGAGAGCTGCAGTGGTTACTGCATTCATTATGCATCAGCTATGGTTCTCATGCTTCGCTCGGCAGGCATTCCATCAAGATATATCAGTGGTTTTCTGAAGCCGGATAATCATAAACAGGAGAAAGAAGAGATAATATCAGGTGACTCGGCACATGCCTGGGTTGAGGCTTATCTGAAAGGCATAGGATGGATAAGACTTGAGCCAACCAGAATTATGAGGAGAGCTGAAGGAATTACCTGGGGGCTGGAAATTGTGAGTACAGAAGAAACGTCCGGTGATATTTTAGAAAACTATCAGGCGGGCTTTGACCAGGGACAGTATTATATCGAAGAACATCATTTGGCAGAAAATGATGAAATACCTCTAAATACAGTATCCAAAACTTCTGCTCGGGATAGTGAACTAAAATTCTACTTGAGAGTATTCTTTAGATTTGGCAGATATATTCTGATAATGCTTGGCTTCATGATGCTTATGCTGATTATATATAAAGGAGCTAGAATGTATTTGTATATTAAAATGCAGCCTGAAGAAAAACTAAAGGAAAATATAAGAATAGTATGTAGAAGACTGGATAAGCTTATGCCGGAGGGAGAAGAGGCAGATTCGGTTATGGATTATCTGAGGGTAATAGATGATGATAATACCAGAAATGAACTTCGGAGTATATTTGATGAATATTACAGAGTCAGGTTCAGGGGAGATGCTCCTTCGGAGGAGTTAATTAGTAGAGCCAGAAGTTTCAGGCTTGAACAGTGATAAAGGAGATAAGTTATGTATTGTAGTATATGTGGGAATAAACAGGAAGAAGGTGCGGCATATTGTCCGTACTGCGGAGCCAAGATAATTCAGGCTGGTCAGACTGGTCAGCCGGCTCAACCAAACCAACAGACCCGACCAGCACAGCAGACAGAGACCGTCCGGCAGAGACAACCTTATCAGCAGGATAATCAAATGTATCAGAGCCAGTCATCAGGTAACAAACCGAAGAAGAAAACCTCAACAGGAGTCATAATAGGTATAATCTGTGGAGTGTTTGGTTTTCTTCTTATTATGGCGCTTCTTGTAGGCTTTGTTGTCAGGAGAATATATGTCAAGGTTAAGGAAGAATCAGAATCTGCTATACAGGAAAGTATTACCACGGAAGAAGTAACAGAAGTTTCTACAGAATATTCCGAGGCAACAGAAGTAGAGGTGACAAAGGAAGCGACTACGGAAGCAACAACAGAGGCGACTACAGAGATGACTACGGAAGCTTCGGTACCTGAAGATCCTTTAAAAGACGTAAAGGCGGCATATATAAGTCTTCTGTCAGAACATGCATCAAAGATTAATGCGTATAACTGGCAGTACGGATATAACGAGGGGAACTCCTGCCCTATAGCTATAGATGATTTAAATGGCGATGGAACTCCGGAACTTATCTTCATGGAAGCGGAAAATCAAAGCGTTGCAGGCTTTAGCATATATGGATATGAAAATGGGGCAGTAAAGCAACTTTTTGATTATACTCAGATAGACGCAGAGGTAGCAGGAGGAACAGTATTCTATATAGCAAAGCTGAAGGAAAATAAGGGACTTTTTGTATATGAGTCTATAGTTGATGAGGGTTCAGATGAACTGTTTTATAAGATAAGCATAGAAGAGGACGGAACATATAAAAAGGGTAAAGATTATAGTAGAAGATCATATCCAAATGATGATTATACAGAAACGGTAGTTACCTACACAAAAAATGATAAGGAAATCAAAGAAAGTAAATTTAATTCATACGTAAATGAGAAGCAGGATCAGATAGAGTATTTTCTTATGAATTCTGAGGGAACGGATATAAGTACTCTGGTAAACAGCAAGGGTAAAGTGAGTCTGTCTATGGATGAAGCATTAAACCAGCTTAAGGAAAATGCAGCCTCATCAGGGCAAAGTGCTCCATCATCAGATGACTCAGGAGAGAAACTTCCGGTTGATGAATCTATAGGATTTGTATTTGCCAGTGGAGCGGGAGCCTGGGGTACAGGAGTTGCTATAAGTGCAGATGGAGAGTTTAAGGGTAGTTATCATGATTCTGAAATGGGAGAAACCGGTGATGATTATCCGAATGGAACTATATATGTGAGCAACTTTAGCGGAAAATTTAAAAACATTCAGAAGATAGATGATTATACATATAAAATGGAACTTGATTATTATGATACTGATAATGAACCGGGAACGGATGAAATAAGGGAAGATATTCATTATGTTTATTCGGAACCATATGGTATATCAGGAGGAAAAGTTTTCTATCTGTACCTTCCCGGAAAACCGGTATCAGAATTAAATAAAGAATTTATAGGCTGGTCCTATGGTGTAATAGGGGATATAAGTAATGACAGCACATTAAAAACCTATGGGCTTTACAACGAAGCCATGGGAGAAGGTTTCTTTGTTTATTGATTCATATGTTTTTTCATTAGCTCGTCAATCATTGCATTTTTTTCTTTAAGACAAGGATCCTTTTTGTGACTTTTTGAGCAGTGACCAGAGCAGTGAGGTGCATCCGGACAGGCTCCGCAGGTTCCGTGCTTTTTTAAATAAAGAGATGCAGAGACAAATAAAAAAACTATAATAAGCAGAGCTATAAAAGAAGCCAGATTCATTTGTTTTACCTCCTTATGATATAATGAGTTAGCTATTTCTAACTACAAGAATAATATTACGAATCCAGAGGGATGTCAATATATTTAAAAACCTTGTGACAAAGAGATAAAAATAGGGTATAATATTGGGACGAGTGTTTAAAACTATATAATTAATTAACATATACTTAAGGAGAAAAATTATGGATAAAGACGAGAAAAAAGAGTATTTTCTTAGTGTTTACAGACATTCCCTTGCACATATAATGGCAAAGGCTGTTATGGAAATATTTGGTAAAGATAATGTTCAGATAGCAATCGGACCCCAGATTGATGACGGTTTCTATTATGATTTTATGTTGCCAAGAGCTATTACGACTGATGATTATAAGACTATAGAAGATAAAATGAGAGATATAATCAAACGTCGTGAAGACTGGATATGTAAAGAAGTATCAAAAGATGAAGCTTCCAGCATATTTAAGGGTCAGAAGTATAAGGAAGAGCTTATCAGGGACCTTCCTGAGGATGAGAAGATTACAGTTTACTATACAGGTGATGATTTTGTTGATCTCTGTCGTGGACCTCATATCAGTAATTCACAGGAACTGATGAATACAGCATTTAAGGTTAAGTCAGCATCTGGTTCTTACTGGAGAGGTGATGAGAAGAATGATCAGCTTCAGCGTATATATATGTATGCCTTTCCTTCAAAACAGGAGCTGAAGGCTCATCTTGATTTTGTCAAGGAAGCAATGGAGCGTGATCATAAGAAGATAGGACCTGAGCAGGAGCTTTTCATGTTTGATGAGAGTGCTCCAGGTATGCCTTACTGGCTTCCAAGAGGATTCAAGATGTATAATGCTATACTTGAATTCTGGAGAGATCTCCATGAGAGACATGGTTATCAGGAAATACTTGCTCCTGTACTTAATCACAAGAGACTTTGGGAGACTTCAGGTCACTGGGGACATTACAAAGAGAATATGTTCCTTATCACTACAGCAAATGTAGATGAGAAGACAGATGAAGAGATAATCGATACAGATGTTCAGTATGCAGTTAAGCCTATGAACTGTCCTAATGCTATAAATGTATATAAGAACGGACTTCACAGCTACAAGGAACTTCCTATACGTTATAGCGAGACTCAGGTTATTCACAGACGTGAGAAGAGTGGCGAGTTAAATGGACTTTTCCGTGTACAGATGTTCCATCAGGATGATGATCATACATTCCTTACGGAAGATATGATAGAGGATGAAATCGGTGATATCATGGATATAGCTAAGTATATCTATGAGACATTTGGACTTACATATTCTGCAGAACTGTCTACAAGACCGGATGATTTTATGGGCGCACCGGAACTATGGGATGCCGCTGAGGATTCACTTAAAAGAATACTTGATAAGAAGTATGGTGAAGGTGGATATGAGATTAATGAAGGAGATGGAGCGTTCTATGGTCCAAAGATTGACCTTAAGATGAAGGACTGCATCGGTCGTGAATGGCAGATGGGAACAATCCAGCTTGATTTCCAGCTTCCGCTTAACTTTGATCTGAGATATGTTGCTCAGGATGGATCTCAGAAGAGACCTGTTATGATTCATAGAGCTATATTTGGCTCATTTGAGAGATTCATCGGAATACTTATAGAGAACTTCAAGGGTGTATTCCCATTCTGGATGTCTCCATTCCAGGTAGGTGTTGTACCTATTCGTCCGGAACATAATGAGTATGCAGCAGAAGTTGTTGAAGCACTTAGAGAAGCAGGTATTCGTGTTGAAGCTGATTATTCAGATGAGAATATGAAGACAAAGATAAAAGGCTTCAAGAAGTATAAGGAACCATATATCCTAATACTTGGAGATAAAGAAGCTGAAGAGAAGACAGTTTCTGTAAATGTAAGAGGAAATAAACAGATGAACTCAGTTCCTCTTGATGCATTTATTGATATCTGCAAGAAGCAGATCAAGGAACACTCTCTTGAACTGATCGATACATATGAAGGATAAGAACGGCATTAAGGAGTATACTTAATATGCTTGATAAAAAAAAGATAAAGCTTATGACCAGAATATCTATATATGAGAAGAATGAGGATACGAATGATCTGGCTCTTAGTAAGTTTTATAAAGAAGACTATGCCAAGTACGGATGCCTTAAGACACTTGTTGCGACTACTGTTTGTTACTGGCTGTGTATAGCGGTATATATTCTTATGAATTTTGAACAGGTTCTGAATAATCTTAACACAATGGATTATTTTAAAACTATATCACGCCTGATGGGTGGCTATATCATTACGATGATTGTATTCTATATATATGCTTTTGTTGTCTATAATATTAAGTATATAAAAGCAAAAAAAGGAATCATATCATATAATCGTGATCTTAGCAGGCTTATAAAGCTGTATGAGAAGCAGGAAGCTCATGACCGTGTGATTAAAGGAAAAGTCAAAGTGTATTCTGATATCGGTGGCGACATGGATGATTATGAAGAAACAAGTGTCATTGATGAAACTTTGAATAAAACCGGTAATAATATTCAGAGTGAAGTAAATGAGTTCAGAGACCTGGATGGATATTATAGTGACAGTGGCCTTAGATATGTGGATGATGATACAACTGACATGAATGATGTGGAGGAACCGGCACAATGACAGCCATTTTAAATATTAAAAATAATATAAGATCATTTTTCAGAAAACAGGATGAGATAGTGACTCCTATATTTAGATTTATATGGTGTCTGATGGTGTTTATGTCTCTTCAGAAGCTTTTTCACTATTCTGAACTGGGATCAAAGAAAGAAATAACCATACTACTTGCGATACTTACGGCGCTTCTTCCGGATGCATTTATGTTTCTTATCGCAGGAGTGCTTATATCACTTCACACATTTTCAGTTTCATTAGAGGCAGGCGCTACATTTGTTGTTCTATACATTATCATGTATTGTGTATATATCAGGTTCTTCCCGAATTATGCATATGCTATGTTTATAGTTCCGCTGTTCTATGTTATAGGCATACCTTATGCCGCACCAATAGCAGTTGGACTTATAGCAGGACTTGGCGGTGTTGTTCCGGCGGTTATGGGAGTGGTTCTGTATTTCTATGCTCAATGTGTAGAAACAGTATCAGGACTTCTGGCTACAGAGGATGTAGAAAATGAGATAGAAGCTTTTCAGAAGCTTTCAAATGTACTTATTCATAACAAGGAAATGTATGCGGCAATGATAATATTTGCCATAACAGTCCTTGTGATTGCGATACTTGTTAAATTCAGTTATCCATATGCTATTTATATAGCTATAGGAGCTGGTATTATAGTTAATATATTTGCAGCTATACTTGCAGGCTTCATACTTGGACAGGATGTTCCGATGGGAACAGTCCTTGCCGGAAGCCTGGTTGGTATACTGATTGCCCTGGTCATAAGATGCGGACAGGGAGTACTGGATTATAAACATACAGAAAGGGTTCAGTTTGAGGATGACGACTATTACTATTATGTAAAAGCTGTTCCAAAGATTGACTCTGAAAAGAAATCAGAAAAGAAAGAGAAAAATGGATAATTTATGGCAAATTATCAGGTCTCAGTTCAGCAATATTTATTTTCCAGACATAGGCTGGTCAGATGTACTTGATATTATCATAATTGCATATATTCTTTATCATATTCTTTTGTGGATAAAAACGAGTCGCGCATGGACGCTCTTAAAGGGAGTTCTTGTGGTGGCTCTCTTTCTGGTTATAGCTGTTATATTCAGGTTTAATACTATTCTCTGGATAGCCCGTAACCTGATAAATGTTTTTCTTATAGCAATCATCATATTGTTCCAGCCCGAACTTAGACGTGCTCTCGATGAGCTGGGACGTAAGAAGATCATTACAAGATTCTTCAATTTTGATAATAGAAGGGTAGATGAATCCAGTCTGAATGATAGGTCCATCTATGAACTTGTAAAAACCTGTACACGTTTATCGAAGGATAAAACAGGGGCGCTTATTGTTATAGAACATGAAACTCCTCTGGGTGAATATATCAATACAGGAATAGCTATAGATGCGTCCATATCACATCAGCTTCTTATAAATATTTTTGAGAAAAATACACCTCTTCATGATGGTGCAGTTATCATAAAGGATAACAGAGTTGTTGCTGCTACATGTTATCTGCCACTCACAGACAGACATGATGTAGATAAGATTCTGGGAACCAGACATAGAGCCGGACTTGGAATCAGTGAATCTACGGATAGTATGACTATTATTGTATCTGAGGAAACAGGTGGTATATCTATAGCCTATAAGGGTGCTTTATATCAGGAACTGGATGAGGATGGTCTTAGAAAGCAGCTTACAAAACTCAAAACTGTGAAGGATGACAAAACCTCCGGAACAAAAGTTCTTAAGTTAGGAGGTAAGAGAAATGCGCAGTAAGATAAAAGGTTTAATATTTGATCATGTTGGTTTGAAACTCTTATCAATAACTCTTGCATTTGTACTCTGGTTTGTAGTAATGAATGTTGAAGATTCTATTATTACGAAGTCTATTTATGATATACCGGTAGAGATGCTGAATGGTGATGTCATACTTAAAAATGGTGGTGTGTATGATGTGACTGAAGGTGAAACCGTCAATATTATGGTTAAAGGTCCAAGATCAGTAGTGGAAGGTCTTGAAGCATCAAACTTTAAAGCTACAGCAGATCTGTCGCATCTGTCAGTTACTAATTCAACTACTATAGTTGTAAACACAAATGATACTATAAGTAGTAATAATTCAAGGTCTCTGACTATTACACCTCTTAATGAGTATGTTACAGTAACTATAGAAGAAGAATCAGAAAAGAGTATACCTGTAAAGGTTATAACAACTGGAAATGTTAAATCGGGTCATGCCCTCGGAAATCCGGCACCTACACCAAATATGATAACAGTTAAGGGTCCAGAATCTGTGCTTTCCAATATAGTTGAAGCAAGAGCAGTAGTTGATGTAACTAATGAAGATAAAGATATAGAGGAAGTTGTTCGTGTTGGTTGTATAGATGGTTATGGGAATGCTGTTCAGAAGGATAATGTGTCACTATCGGCTGAAAAGATCAAAGTTACCATACCTGTATATAGAACCAAGACAGTTCCTGTAATTATTAATACAGTAGGTAATCCTGCTGAAGGCTTTGGCGTAAGAAATATTAATTATGAGCCTTCTACCGTAATAATTACCGGAGAAGGAGAGGATCTTTCTGAAATCGAATCAATCAGTATTAATAATATATCCGTAACAGATGCGTCTGAAACAATAGAGAGTAATGTAGCTCTGGCTGATTGTTTGCCACCGAATATCTATATAGCCGATGATACGTCGGAGATAGCTGTAAGCGTGGATATAGAGAGAGTTGAAACAAAAGAAGTTACACTTAGTCCAGTTGCTATAAAAATGATTAATCAAAATAACAATTATAAGTATCAGGTATCGAAGCCTCCTATTCTGAAGATTAAGGTAACAGGATTTCAGGAAGATATGCTGGATCTGTCCATCGATTCACTTAATCCACGTATGTCTGTACAGGATATGGAACCTGGAGAACATGAGGTTCAGGTAATGTTTGATGAAAGTGAGAGACTGACGATATCAGATAAGTATACGGTGACTGTCGAGATTTCAGAAAAATAGTATCTTGGATTAAATAAAGTTAATCCCGATGAAATGGGGGGTGAGAATATGATCACTGATACAGAGGGTATTAAGAAACTTCAGGCTGCTATAGATGAATCGAATTATATAGTATTTTTCGGTGGTGCGGGAGTATCCACTGAAAGTGGTATACCTGATTTCAGAAGTCAGGACGGACTTTATAATCAGAAATATAAATATCCGCCGGAAGAGATAGTAAGCCATACATTTCTTGTATATAAGCAGGAAGAATTCTTTGAATTCTATAAAGATAAAATGCTGGCACCGGATGCAAAGCCGAATGCCGCGCATAAGAAGCTGGCAGAAATGGAAGCTTCAGGTAAGCTTAAAGCTGTAATAACCCAGAATATAGACGGACTTCATCAGGCTGCAGGAAGTAAGGAGGTGCTTGAACTTCACGGTTCAGTACTTAGAAACTATTGTACAAAGTGTGGTAAGACTTACAGCAGTACACCGGATGATGTAAATGCCGGTGTGAAGTACATACTTGCCTGCGACGGTGTTCCGAAGTGTAATGCAACAGTAAACGGAAAACAGTGTGGTGGAGTGGTAAGACCAGATGTAGTTCTTTATGAAGAAGGACTTGATAGTGATGTTATAAGCAGAGCTATAATGCATATATCTAAAGCTGATATGCTTATAATAGGTGGTACATCTCTTGTCGTATATCCGGCTGCAGGGTTTATCAGCTATTTCCATGGCAAGCATCTGGCTGTTCTGAATATGGCATCAACTTCGCGTGATGCTCAGGCAGATATTATAATTAGAGAAAAAATCGGTGAGGTTTTCTCACAGATAAAAGTATAAAACATACAATCATTTAAATATATGGAGGAAAAGAAATGTTTGATTTTGAAGAAATCGTAAAAGTTGACCCGGAAGTAGCGTCTGCTATGACTGACGAGTTTAATCGTCAGAACAATAATCTGGAGCTTATAGCTTCCGAAAATATTGCTTCTAAGGCTGTTATGGCAGCAATGGGAAGTCATCTCACTAATAAATATGCAGAAGGCTATCCAGGAAAGAGATACTATGGTGGATGTGAGTATGTAGACGTTATCGAAGATCTTGCAAGAGAGAGAGCTAAGAAGCTTTTTGGAGCAGAATATGCAAATGTTCAGCCTCACTCAGGCGCACAGGCTAATATGGCAGTATTCTTCGCAACTATGCAGCCGGGTGACACATTTATGGGAATGAACCTTGACCACGGCGGACACCTTACACATGGTTCACCGGTTAATATGTCAGGAAAGTACTTTAATTGTGTTCCTTACGGAGTTAATGATGAAGGACGTATCGACTATGATAACGTACTTGCTATAGCTAAGGAAGCACGTCCAAAGCTTATCGTTGCAGGTGCTTCTGCATATGCCAGAGAGATTGATTTCAAGAAGATGCGTGAGATAGCTGACGAGGTAGGCGCTATCCTTATGGTTGATATGGCACATATCGCAGGTCTTGTAGCTGCTGGTTATCACATGAGCCCTATTCCTTATGCTGATATTACAACAACAACTACACATAAGACTCTTCGTGGACCTAGAGGTGGTATGATTCTTTGTAGCGAAGAAGTAAATGCAAAGTATAACTTTAACAAGGCTATATTCCCGGGAATCCAGGGTGGTCCTCTTATGCATGTTATAGCTGCTAAGGCTGTATGCTTCAAGGAGGCTCTTTCACAGGATTATAAGGATTATATGGGCAGAGTAGTTGAAAATGCATCCACTCTTGCTGAGGCACTTATAGAGAGAGGATTTGATATCGTATCTGGAGGTACAGATAATCACCTTATGCTTGTTGACCTTAAGAGACTTGGACTTACAGGTAAAGAGGTTGAGAAGTATCTTGATACAGTTCACATCACAGTTAACAAGAATACAGTTCCTAACGATCCTCAGTCACCATTTGTTACAAGTGGTATCAGAGTAGGTACACCTGCTGTTACTACAAGAGGAGCAGTTAAAGAAGATATGTATACTATAGCTGATGCATTTAAGGCTGCTATCCTTGATAAGGACAGCGCTAAGGCAGAGGCTCTCGTAAAGAGTATTACAGATAAGTATCCTCTTTATAAATAAGGATATGGTAATGAGAAAGAAATATGGAAGAAAATAATAATCAGAATAACAATCAAAATAGTAATAATGGTAAGCGTCCCGGTGGTTTTAATAACACCATTGGGATAATTATCATAGCTGTAGTATTATCCATTATATTTATAATGGCGCTCAATAATTACAGAACCTCAGGAGAGAAAGAGGTGTCCTATGATAAGTTCATCCAGATGGTTGATGAAGGAAAAGTCAAGGATGTAAAGATATACGAGAAGAGAATTAAGTTCACACCTAATGAGGATGATAAAAAGACTCAGAATGTAACCTATTATGTTATAAGAACAGATGATTATGATCTTATAAGCAGACTTGAAAAATCAGAGGTCAAATTCACTGCAATCGATGAAGGTGGAAATGCTATCCTTGGACAGATACTTTACTATCTTATATTCTTTGCAGTTATGTATTTTATAACAATGATGCTCTTCAGAAGAATATCCGGTGGTTCTGGCGGTATCATGAATGTAGGAAAGTCAAATGCAAAGCTGTATGATATGACTAAGAATACAGGAATTACATTTGCGGACGTTGCAGGCGAAGAGGAAGCAAAGGAATCACTTACCGAGATGGTTGATTTCCTGAAGAATCCCGGAAAGTATCTGGATATAGGTGCCAGACTTCCTAAGGGAGCACTTCTTGTTGGACCTCCGGGAACAGGTAAGACTCTTCTTGCAAAAGCTGTTGCAGGTGAAGCAGGTGTTCCATTCTTCTCCATGTCAGGTTCAGAGTTTGTTGAGATGTATGTTGGTGTAGGTGCATCACGTGTAAGGGATCTGTTCAAGCAGGCAAATGCAAAAGCACCATGTATCATATTTATAGACGAGATAGATGCTATCGGAAGAAGCCGTGATACCAGACATATGGGTGGCGATTCAGAAAGAGAGCAGACTCTTAATCAGCTGCTTTCTGAGATGGATGGTTTTGATACATCAAAGGGTATCATTATACTGGCTGCGACAAACCGTCCGGAAGTACTTGATAAGGCGCTTCTAAGACCGGGAAGATTCGACAGAAGAGTTATAGTTGAAAGACCTGATCTAAAGGGACGTGAGGATATACTTAAGGTTCATGCTAAGGATGTTAAGCTGGATGAAACAGTTGATCTTCATGAACTTGCTAATGTTACAAGCGGTTCTGTTGGTGCAGATCTTGAAAATATAATTAACGAAGCTGCGCTTACAGCAGTCAGAAAGGGAAGAAAATTTGTTTCCCAGAGTGATATGCTGGAATCAGTCGAGGTTGTTTTCGCTGGTAAGGAAAAGAAAGACCGTATACTTTCAGCTGATGAGAAGAGCATAGTTGCTTATCATGAAGCTGGACATGCGCTTCTTACAGTCCTTCAGAAAAATACTATGCCGGTTCAGAAGATAACTATCGTTCCAAGAACTATGGGAGCTCTGGGTTATGTATGGCAGACACCTGAAGAAGAGAAATACCTTGAAACTCAGGCAGAGATGGAGGCTCATATAGTTATAACAATGGGTGGACGTGCTGCCGAGGCACTTAAGTTTCCTTCAGTTACATCGGGTGCTTCAAATGATATAGAGCAGGCTACTAAGGAAGCTCGTGCCATGGTTACGGTTTATGGTATGTCAGAGCGTTTCGGAATGGTTCAGCTTGAAGGAATAACAGGCGAGTATCTTGATAGAAGAAGAGTACTTGAGTGTTCTGATGAAACAGCTACCATGATAGATGAAGAAGTTCGTATAATCATTGGAAATGCTTATGAAAGAGCTTTTAAGATTCTTTCAGAAAATGAAGAAATACTGGATGCTATAGCACTGTATCTGATAGATCATGAATCTATAACCGGTAAGGAATTCATGGATATCTTCAATCGTGTAACTGGAGGCGTATATCCGAAGATAGATATGAGCACTTCACTTACATCAAGCGGTAAGACCTGGAAAGAGACCGATACAGTAGATAAGCTTAAGGAAAGAGCCAAGAATAAAAAGGCTAAGAATAAAGCTGCTGTACAAGCTCTTGAAAAAGAAATAGACAAGGCTTCGAAGAAATCAAAGAAAGATAAATCAAAGCCGGGTAAGAAGTCTAAAAAGTCAGATAAGCTGAAGGTTTTTGCCAGTGAAGACTTTGAAAAGAAAAGAGAAGAACTTCTTAATGAAGATACAGAAGAACTTGAGGCTGATGAGTTTAATAGCGATGAAATATCAGCTGTTGTAGAAGCTGTGACACAGCAGGATACAGATGAAGCTGCAAATCCATATGCATCTGAATCAGGTAGTGCTTCTGATAATAACGAAAACGGTAATACTGGTGATACTGGTGATGATGAAGGCAGTACAGATTCATCAGGAAACAGTATGCCTTGGGAATAACAAATATAAAATCCGGCTGGGTAATTAAAACCCAGCCGGATTTCAGTTTAGTTCGTCCAGAGTCTTTCCGTACGCAGGAAGAAATTCTTCTATAAAATCATTTACCTCGGGAAGTTCCTCTTTTAGTTTGCTCAGAGACTTCTCGATAGTTTCTTTGGCAGTAGAGAATTCTGTATTACCGGCCTTTTCCTCTTCTATGCATTTGATATAAGCGGAGAGTTTATCGGCGGCTTTAACCAGACGACGCATATACTTATCGTCTGCAGAATTATCAGTCTTGTATATTTCCATAAAAGCAGGTTGAAGGTCGGAAGGAAGCTTCTCAAGAAGCTTATATTCTGCGATAGTTTCTACCTGCTTATATGCATCTCTGATATCAGGATTATAATATTTTACAGGTGTAGGCATATCGCCTGTTATTATTTCTGAAGAGTCATGATACAGACCGATAAGTGCGGCTCTGTCAGCATTTAGATTCTTGCCATAACGAATATTTCCGATGACACATAGAGCATGTCCGATCATCCCGACTTCAAGAGAGTGTTCGCTTAGATTTTCGCTTCTGGAATTTCTCATGAGCGCCCATCTGTTTATATATTTCATTCTTGATATAGTTGCAAAAAAATTATATTCCATTTTGAAATCCTTCTTGTTTTTTTATTA
>AUXO013038144.1_pt1 | contig 14422 bp, 10 predicted proteins | sample 768731 | NCBI WGS metagenome assembly AUXO01 (sample SAMN02715735, study PRJNA202380) | gut metagenome | biome: sheep rumen | host: Ovis aries | place: New Zealand: Palmerston North | reverse complement strand
TTTATAATTTTTTATAATATAAACGCACGTAAAATTCTAAAAAATAAGATAAAATTAAAATACTAATAGTAACGCTTTATTATTTTAAATCTAAAAATAGTAAATAGTAATTTAATTAAAGGCTTTTTTAAAATACTTAAAACCATTATTAAAATACTATAAATTAACTATTTGATATATATCAACTTATATCTTTTTTATAAAGTAAACGGGGCTTTATTTATCCCCTAATGAGTCATCAGACTCCAAAGGAGCCTCCCCACCTGGTGACACCACCCTCACAGTCTCACCTGAGAAGTAATTACTATTATGACTCTCATTCCAGATAGCAACCCCAAGCATAATCAATCCAGTAATGCACCCAATCAACATATTATTAGTAGCCTCACTGAATCCTAAATAAGCAAGTAATGGGGTGAGTATGAGCATCACTATACTACTCAATTCTGCCTGATTCATAAATATTCATCTCCTAAAAAATTATTGCACAAATTCATTACCATCTTCATCAACATATATTACTTCATCCTTGTTATGAATATTGAGCTTGTGCTTTATCCTATTCTTCAATACTTCAAATTCTAATCCTAAATCAATCATCATAATCAACTCTTTGTCATAATCATAACACTTGGTTGGGACATGGCATTAATATAACTCACCATAGTATTATAACTCCTGTCCTCAATATAACCACTGTAAGCTCCACTACTACCTCTTGTTCCTAAACTATTAAGTATCTTAATAATTCGCTTACCAGTATCAACACCACGAACAACCTCATAATGCCCATACTTTAATTTATAAGTTGAGTGAAGTATGACCACAGTATCCTTACGAGCTATAAGTTTCCCTAATGCTTTAAAACGCTCATCAGTATTCTTGCCTAATGATTTGAACTCAACCTCTTTGAGTATGTACTTTGTCTTGTACTTCTTATTAAACTTCTTTAATGCAGTCCTCATCTGATTAGGACTGGTTCCAGCAGTAGTTGTTCCTGCCCACTTCGCCAATGTATACTCTGAAATATCAATATCATTAAACTTCGCTAATGCTTGTTTAAGACTATGCACACCACAGAAATAACTGGTGCATTGACCTAAACGGTTGCACCAGTGGTCAAGGACGTAATGGGGCTTACTAATAAATACTGCTAATAATTGTAACAGTAATCCAATCCATAATATTATTCTCTTTATCATAATAAGTTTCTCCTATTTTATTGTTGTTCTGCAGTAATCCTCACAGTATCCATTCTCTTTTATCTTATGTTCGCAGGCACTTGTGAGGAATAATCTGCAGTAAATGCACATTACCTCATAATCTTCATTTGACATACTCTTATTCCTTTCAAGTATTTCCTTATCACTCATAATTATCCTGTTCTTTTCCACATATACACTGCCAAGTATGGTGGCATGTTCTTTCCAGTTCCATCTTCACCGGTTTCCTTGTTTGTCGCAGTAGTACTTCCAACATTATTAACACCCCACCAGTTATCTCCACTCTCAAAACGAGCAGTATATGTGCTTCCACTTGATACTACTGTAAATCTGCTTTCATTGATACCCTTACCCTCAATATCTGTCACAAATTGTCTACCACTTGCTCCATTATGAGTATGAGCATTTTGTGTGTGATTGTGCTTAACTACAACTGCATTCGCACTTCCACCAGTAGAACCATTAGCATATGATGTTCCACTTGCCAACAAGAAAGTGTCTTGTATTCTTTCCCATTCACCCCCAAATAATTCCGATGGATTTGTAGAATTAACACTCATGTATATTGAGCCAATGGGATAGACCTTGTTTGGAACATCTCGATTAATTACTTTTGTGACAAAACTGTTTAATTTGCCATATAATGTTTTACATTCTTCACTAACTGTTCCATTAGTCATACCATATCTCCTTAACTATAATATTTCTTATACTTGCATATCTTGAACTGGCATCCTTATCCAATCCAATACACATTGTAGTCCAAGTATCAACAATAGATGAATAACTGCTACTATCCCAACTTGTTACTTGTGTATCGTTATAGTATACAGTCCAAACATAGCCCACTTTGGTTATTCTAACACTAATCCAAGTATTTGTGGATAAACCTGCATTGGAAAGGTTTCCACTTGGGCTACTGCCTTGTACCCTGAAATTCAATTGTTTATTCTGCCATTGTTGTACTCCATTGTAATCCCTACTTGCTGTTCCTTGTGGGATTACAAGGTATCCATTATTATCACCAGTTGTATAATACTCGAATGTTAATTCCCAATTAACAGTATTATCCCAACCATCTGTTAGGTAACCACAACCATTGGTTAAGACACCATCAGAGATGCTTGGAGTATAAGTGTCAATAGTGGTAATTGATTCAGTACCATCAAGGCTTGGATTGTATAGTATATTTTCGGTGAAACTGTCGAAGTTATTATTGACACAGTCCAATACATCAAAAAGGTCAGTATCTTCAATACTGATGCTTGTTCCACCAGTAGTTATTAAACTATCCACTTCTGATTTAGTATAGAACCAGTTCCGTAACCAAGTAACTACTCCAGTAATTGTTTTGCCCATATCCTTCCACCTTATTCAAGGAAATCAAATGTTATAGCTCCTGTTTCATTATCTGCTTTCGGCACAAAAGTCAGAGTATCCCAATCAATAACCTCTGACTTCAAAGAATAACTCACCCATGGGGTATACGTGTTACTGCCTCCCTGTAATGTGCTGACGGTCGCTTGCCTAGTCTTAATATTATCCTTTGAAATCAGTATTTGGACAACAGTTGTTACTGTTCCTCCTCCTGAAGCCATTTATGCTGCCCCCCTTACTATTAAAATATCATTAGTGTCAGTTATGAGGTATATCCCTGCATCAGTCAAGCCATCTAATTGTGATGATGTTGCAGTTTTAAAAACGCCATCATAATTTAATTTCCTATTCAAAGTGTTACTAATCGCAGTATTAATTGCTTGTTGTGAAGCATTAGCACTACTGCCCATACCCGAATGAGAACTAGGGTCTGTTACTTGTGACGCATAATGTGTATGAGTACTTGGTGGGAATGTGGTTGGTTTGTTCTCAATATCAGACCAGTCAACACTCAAATCAGATAACACATCATCATCCAGCTCCTCCCAAGAATAACTTCCGTTATCCTCAATAGTGATATAAATATCATACTGCCCATTACTGCTTAACAAATACAATGCATTCTGTGTGGATGCACTCGCAGTTGGCAATGTAGTAACTACCTTGAGAATGTCTGCCCCAATCAAGTTACCAATTGCAGTATCAATCGCAGCATTAATATCCGTTTGGGTAGTGTTACTACCTAACCCAAGATTTGACAACACATTTGTACTTCTCACATCGGAAGTACTATGTCTGTGGTTTGTATTTGATTTACTACTCAAAGCGCTAGTAATTACCTTATTTTGCACTGGATTTGTACTACTACTATCTAACAACTCATCAACAACATAAGCACTAGCATCCAATTTATTATTCAAATTACTGGATAAAGTGTTTAAGTCTGCTTGTGACGCTTTATTATTAATCTGACTCTGCAATGCCTGTTCTTTCGTATTTATCTCTGTCTTGGTGAAAAACCATCCTTTTAACCAAGTAACTATACCTGTTATGCTTTTACTTCCCATCTTATTCTCACGCTCCTTTATTAATTATATCTGCATTTATTATTATCGTATCATCATCCTCTGAACTTAATCCATAAAAAATCATATCTACTTCAACATCAATATTGTTTAAATCAATATCACCACCACTACTACCCCCCTTATTGAATCCAAGTGCTTGTAACCTGTTTTCTATGACTTTAACCTCATTTATGATATTATTCGAGTATGTGAATGTTGTGGTTATGTTTGATAATTTAACATTACTTATTTCATTTCCTTGAAGGAACACGATATAGAGTCGGAATAATCCATTACGCATATAATTTGCTATCTCCTCTTTACTGAAATTTAATAAGTTTATAGTTTCATCTATATCCTCAACATCATTTATCACAATATTGTACTCTTGAAAATTCTTAACAGTTGGTGACCCTAAACCAATAGCACTGAATATTGGATTCCCTTCTGCTTCAACAGTGAATTTTAGATTAATGGATTCAATACTCTTCTCCATTAGCTCTTGGAAGGGGTAATTGAAGATTATTTCAGAACTCACTGATACGCTATCCATACAGAGCTTGCCCTCATCATTAATGTATGCTAAGCATGATGGGTCAAAGTCCCTAGTAATGTCTTTAGTGTAACTGGTATCAGTATATTGTGGTGTTGGGTCTATAACATTATTTAATCGTGTTGCTTGTAATCCTGCAACATCATTAATCAACTTATCATTAACCATATTTTAATGCTCCTTATTCAAATAAGTGTGTCGTATCAACAAATTGTATTCCACCAACAACATCTGCTTTCTCATTCCTTGCGAGCTTCCTATCTCTCTGGAGTTTCTTATCAAGTGCCATAGCCCTGTCAATAGCTCCAAGTCCTAGGGTTGTCTTTATCATTGGTCTTTGCTCGACATTGCCAGTAATCTCTATGCTATTAACCCTCTTTATACTGTTAAGGTACTCATTATTCATTACTGTTTTCACATAATCCATCAACTCAGTCCCTGTGTACCCTGCTACTTGTATACTATATGATATATCCATATTCTCTTGGAAGTCCTTATTAGTTCTTGCCCTATAAAAGGCTTCCAAATCACTAATATTATCCGATGCTGTTGTCATCACAGTATGCTCACCATACTCTAATACTGAGTCAAGATAACAGGATTGTGTGTAATTATAAGTAAGGCTTTCCTCATTATGGTTATCAGACTGGCTTTTATATATGCAGATACTGCTATTCTTTAACGTGGTTATTGGGGAGTATTGAATATTAGATACTGTGAGTATGTTCCCATGAGCTCCTTGCTTAAACACATTATACTCAGCTGGTTCAGTATATTGTGAATCCTTATAGAACACTATCTTATCATTATAACGCTTTGGAGCATACTGAACCTTGTATAAGAAATCAGTGTCCTCCATACAGGACTCAATACCATCCATAAGTGTCTGTCCACTAAGTCCTAGGCTTTTACTACTAATCTCCTCATAATTACTGAACCCACACTCACTCACCAATAATTTATAACTACTATGGTCAGTATTCTTATCATATAATACTGTGGTTTCTCCACCATCACTATCAGTTGTTCTGCTTTCAGGTATTGGGATATAATCAAGCAACCATATCTCGTGCAGATAATAACGGTTATTATGTTGGGTATCCATCATAACTTCACGTAATCGGCTTATTAAATCTATACGATATTCCTTATACTCGTTCCATTCAAATGATACTTTCTCATCGGTTTGGAATGAGTAATCCTTGTCAGGAGCATTACTTGTGAAATCAAATATTGCGTTTAATCTCGTTGGACTATCATTAACTGAAAACACGACCTTAATGTATGCTTGGAAAGGATTTTCCTTATCAAAGCCCCATGTTTCCTCAGTCCCTGCACTATCCGAATCATCTGATTCCTGTGATTTTCCCCAAGACCTCATTATGACATTATTCTTATATTTTGTATTGAATACCCCAGTAACATTATTCACAAGGTTTTTAGCCATCTGTTCTGGACTAATATTCCTACCAGTCTGGTCGCAATCATAACAGTATCCTGCATTATTCTTACGTAAACGTTCTGCAGGATATTTAAGTCCTTTTATTCCACTAAACCCATCATCGTGAGCTCTTGGCAACCATTTAAGGTGTTCAAAGTCAGTGTTCTTCTTATTTAGTGCAGATGGTATCGCAGATGGTTTGCCTACTCGTAAACCGAATATTACTGCCCCACCCTTCATCATCTTTTTAAAGTAAGGGGCAGTTAAATCCATCATAGTCCCTGCACACATTCCACCTACCACGTGAACATTCACTGAGTTTTCATCCATTTTCCCCCACTTGTTTGGGTGTCCTTTAACGTCAGGTCCTCTGCCAACATACTTTGCTGTGTACCCCATCTTCTTTAATGCATTAACTAATCTTATACAATACTTCTTATCAGCATTTTTAGACCCTACCTCATCAGTATTAATGTAAAATTTTCTTTTTTTAATATTAAAACTCAAATCAAATCACTCCTAAAATGGTAATTTAGGGTACTCGGATTTTCCAACTTGGTGTCCTCCTTTACCATTACGTTTGCCAAACTTAACCTGTTTACTGGTTGTATCCATATAACAGGTAGTCCAACTCTTATCACTTCTCTGGTACTTGAGTTTAAGGTACACGTGCCCTGCTACAAGTCCGCTACTGAATTTGACGCCATTTGCGTTAATATAATAACATTTTATCTTATGATTACTGTCTGTTAATAAGCCTGCACCGTGTAATAGTGTGGCGTTTAACCGTGCGTGGTCACAACAGTTCCCTCCTTTCTTCGGATGGTTAAGCATATACGCAGGGGTTCTTTTGAAATTCTTATATCTAGGGGATGCGTATGAGATATTCTTTTGAACCCATTTGAATATATCTTCTGCTCCTTTCAATCCTTTACGTGGGTTAATCTTTTTAAGAGCATCTTTAACCTCTTTTGGAACAGTAACCCCATGTATCGCCATGTTCTCTGATTCGAACTTGGTTAAGCTGGTTTGTGATAATGGGTCTCCAAGACCATAGGTTATGTAAAATGTTGGGTATTGTGTTATCTCATACTTCTTTGAATTGTCCTTGAACAAACATACGGACTGGGTGACATTAGTTTTTGTCCCATTCCTTAACTGGACATTATTCGTATTGAACTCAACCTCAACATTACTGGCTTCAACCTTCTTCTTTCTCCCTTTACCTGTCCCAAATAGTATCTGAGGATTCTTCGTATACCTTGAGTTATCAAGTGTCCCATTAGTGTTAATGTTAGATAATATAGGAACTTGTGGGTGGGATAATAATTGCCTGATTACTTGAGCATAATTATCAAGGTCATAATATATATTACCTCTCTTATAGGAATCAACAGACTCATTACCACCTAATAGGATATACTCAGGATATATGTACCTGTCCGTGAGGTCTGTTAATCTGCTCGCACAATTTATGGTCATCTTGGTAAGGTCATCATCAACACTAACAGTGCTTATATACCCCCCAAATATCTGCTTCTTCTTTGTCTTATCTATTGGGGTTACGAAGATATCGCTCTTTTGTACTGTTGGGCTCAGGTATAAATTGATTTCATCCCTATAATCAAAGATGAAACCACTTCGGCTATCATCATCATCTAATCCGTGCCAGTACTGGATGTTTAGGGTTAATTCATCTACTGAAAAATCATTTGCTTGTTTGAAATCAAAATCCTTTATTGTTAAGTATTCCTCATTCAAATTATCCCCCTTATACACATCATAAGGTTTAATGATTACTCCTAACAATACGGCTTTAGGGTCGCAGGTTAATATGAATTTATGCTCCCCCTCAGTTAAGTGCAATTCTAACAGGTTTAACCCATCATACTGGCTATAAGTAAACCATTCATGCTGATTGTTTACTTTTTTCCCATCAATGGTATAGCTCATATTTAATCTCTTATTAGCATTCAGTTTGTTCTTATCGTAATCATTAATGTTGAGATTACTGAATAATGTTTCTATCCTATAATCCCCCTCATATGGTGCAGTATAAGTGAATGATATGGTGAAGGTTTTATTATCTTTACTCTGATAACTTCTCCACGCTTTCCAGTTCACTAATTTAGTATTACTGCTCATTGTGATATTGTTCTTCTGATAATAATACTTTCCAAAGTGTTTCCTATCAAATCTTGTTATCTCAACTAACCAGTAATCACTACTATAATGTATTTTCCGATTAGCAGACATATTGAAATTTCTTGTAATATGTTTGCTCGCTACCATCTAATACTCATCTCCTAAAAGGCTTGTTGTCTGGTCATGTGTGAACACGTACTCCAAACATACGAAGCTTGGACTATCATACTTCTTACTATATCGGTTGTAAGGGATTATTACGCTGCATTTACTTTTAGGTAATTTGTGGATGTAAATATTATCCTTGTATGGTCTTAAAACGCACATTCCATAATCCTCAAAACTATTATAGAAGTTTGCGTAGAATGTGTTTTCAAATCTTATCTCTTGATTGCTTATTCCATCTAATCTATTATCTGGGGTGTAGGAGTATAAATTATCCCCATCAGATAACATTAGGTGGTTTATTAACACGTAACTGCTTTGAGATGTGTTATTCTTGTTCAGTTTTATCTCGAATGTTACGAAGTTACAATCCTCATATTTATCTCCAAATTCCTCTTTAATCTCGATATTGTTCTTTAATTCGGTTATGATGTCCCCATCATCATCTATGATTGTAGTGTACGCATCTTCTTTATTTATCTTCACCCCATCATTCCAGTAAGTGGTTTCTTTAATAGGGTTTCCATTGGTGTCCTCAAATTCATCAAGATTGAAAACTGCTCTGAAACCAGTGTTTAATCTGCCATTGCTTATGATATCGGTTACTGTTTCATCACCATTTGTTTCCACATCGAATGTTTTTGAGTCGCTTGCGATTAATTTTCCATCTGCTTTATCATATGCTTTACAAGTTATTTCAATATTATCCACATTATCAAGTTTTAACCTATCTATAAGGAAGGTGAACTCATCATCAACAGGGCGTTGAACTTTCGGCAACTCAATACTGTAAACATCATCTGTAGCATCAACTTTCAAACAAGTTTCATTTATCAAGGATATATCCACTGGTGTTGATACTGTTCCACCTGTTACTGTGAAATTATCCTTCCTTATGTTTTCAGTTATGTTCAGATTTTTTGGGAAATAATTAAGTGCGTTATAAGCGTTAAACACTCCACTAGTTGCATTCACCTCACTCGCTAATGCGTAATTTGTATCATTAGTGCTAATCTCAGCGTAAACCTTATTAGTGTTTCCTATGATTTTAATATCTTCGGTCTCATGCTTTATTTCTATCCATGGTCTTCCACGCAATACTGTCCAAGTGGTGTTTCCAAACATGACGCTAATCTTATCAGTTGAGTAATGCAACAGTTCCATTTTATATGCATCATTATTAACCTGCAACCATCTAACGGCATTCCATTTATTCTTTCTTTCATCCCAACGGCTTACCCTAATGAATCCACTACGCTTGTTAAATTCTGCTTTAACTAATCCATTATTTATCACTACTGGGCTAACGCCTGTTTCAAGGTCAAACAGACTTACTCCCTCAATTGTTTCAAGATTAACTCCCCCCTTATACTGGAGGAATGGTGATAATCTGTACCTCTTAACATCAATGTTACTGGTCACATCATAATAATATAATGTACCATCCTCTGATTCCCTTGTGAACATTAATCTATGCTCATATAATGGTGCAGGGGATACTATAAGGTTCTCATAGAATTGTTGGTACAGTTTGCTTATCTTATCATCAGTTATCTCAACCTGCAATGTTCCAAGTAACTCATCAACGGTATTGTCCACATCATTATCATATCTTGTTAAGAATTGGAGCTTGTACCCCTTATCATCCTTTGGCAATTCTATGTCCGTGAGGCTTATCTTTGAACCAACAAGGTTAGTGTCCTGTGTTAAACCGTAATCATAGAAACTCAGTAGGTTGCCATTGAAGAATAATTCTGCAGTTGAACCGTATTCTATTCCATCATATGTTTCTACCTTTGGGGTTTCAAGTGTGGTTACTTGTCCTTTCCTCTTTTGTAAATGTGCTTTTGCAGGTGAAGGACTATCATAACTATCTTCAGCTTCCTGAGTAACTATTAATGTTGTGTTTATGTTACTTGTATCATAAGTATCATCAGTTTCTAACTCAACAGTTACTGCATATTCTCCGTAACTTAATGGTAGGCTCTCATAAGTCATTACCCCATCAGTATCTGTATATCTCACGTATTCCTCTATAACCCCATTTGTTAGGGTGAAGAATATTCTGCACTTCTGGTTTGGCAATACTCTTTCTATATTATCTTGTGTGTATGTTACTCTTGCTTTTAGCAGGTATGGGAACTCAGTAACTGTGTGCTGTATAGGACTAATGACTGCTCCTTTATATAAGTCAGGAGATACGAACTCTATACTTGTTGGGAGCTTGCTTGGCAAGTAATCTACTGGTTCAACATCATTTCCTCTCTCAGAACCATTAACTGTTACTGTGTGTTGCAAAATATTCCCCTTACTATCTGTTACTTGTTCCTCAACGGATTCCCCATTAACATTTTTCACACAATAAAAAGTTATAGTGTATGTTCCATTCTGAGGGAAAACAAGATTAAAATCAATAATTCCCTCACTATTAGTATATCGAACAAAACTTTTACTGTAAATTAAAGGGTTACTATGATTTACTTGAATCCTTACTCGTGTATTCGCAGTAGGGTGTTTAACACTACCATTATTATTAAGGTTCTGTGTAACATAATAAGACTTAATCTTTAATGGTAATGCTTCAAACCTTATAGTGTTATTACCATTAATTGAAGTTTCAAGAGTTGGTATACTCTTACTACTGTTATGGATTTCAACTGTAACAGTTTCTGAGCAACTATCATAACCAACATCACCTGCGTAAGATATCATTAAAGTTCCACTGTAACCCATTTTCCTCTTATACACTGCAACCCCATACTCATCAGTAGTGATGTAAACTGGGCTTGATGTAACGGTCTTATTATGCACTGTATCAGTATACTTATAAGTGACAGATATTCTTTTATTAGGTATTACAAATTCATTGCCTGTTTTTTCATCTATTCCTTTAAGGATAATATTCACAGGCTCTCCACTATCTTTCCTTATATAAACAGTATCATCATCAGAAGCTTCATTAACCTCAATTAAAGTATCCATATAACAGTCATGAGTAACATTTAACATCACAGAGTTCTTATTACCTGCGAATACTGTTTCAAATACTCCATTATGGTCCTTATCAATACTTGCCCCATAAGTTTCAATCTCCATCCTGTATTTACCTTGTCCCAAGTTTGGATAAACTGTTATTATGCCCCTATCATCACTAGTAATGGTGGTGTTTACAAGGGTCTGCTCAATAGGATCTCCACCACTCAATGGGTAGTACATTATTTTCCCATCAATACCTTTAGGAGTCACATCTGGGCTTCCCTCCTTTTTAGCAGTTAATTGTATCATTATCGGAGTTAATTCATGTGTTTGCTCATCCCTTGAGATATTAATGTAACCATTAACTTGAGTATTAAGGAAACTGATATACATCTTATGAGTTACTGGTGGGCGTGAAATAAGTATTGCTCTTCCTCTTTGACTTCCTGCATATTTATTATTTCCTTTATAGATTGCCCATCCAATATAATCCCCACTTCCAAGGTTAATATTCCATTCTGCTTGACCACTAGCGTCAGTGAGTCTTCTGCCTTTTTCTCGTAACGCTCCTAATTTACCACTATATTCCCCATTCGCATCTGGTTTATTAGACTTTCGTTCATAATCATATATTTCAAACTCAATAGGAACATTAGGTATTCCTTTCCCTTTACTGTCCTTTAACCATGCATTAAACTCATTATTAACATAATCCACAATATGCATCAAGTAAGCAGTTATGTTTGTGGTTTCCTTCTTTTTCGCATAAGTGGTTATCTTATTCGTATTTCTGCAAGGACTGTATTCGTGTCTACTACTACCATAATAATAAGTGTCTATTTGGTGGTTTCCACTGTTGAACATTACTGGAATCTTTGCCTGACCCTTCTTATCTGTCTTAATTGCGAACCTTTGATTGATTCCCCTCTCATAATTATGAATACCGAATCTTAATGTTTCCCCTTCGATTGGTTTGCCTTTATGGTCTTTTAATGTTGCTACGAAATTATACTCCGTACCCTGCTCATACTTTTGGTCACTAGTGGAGATAGTGGTCTTGTGTTTGTACCACTGGTGCATTGTGAAAGTTCTTGAATAACTATTCCTTTGATAATAATCAGTACCCTTGTAGACTGCTTCGGCAGTAAATGTTCCAGCTTGAACACCTAATAGATTAACTTTTGCCTTATACCATCCAGTAGCAGTTGTTGTGCATTCAATCTTATCGGAAATTGTCACTTTCTGATTATAGGTCTTCTTTTTACCTTTTACTGTTTTAGTAATTGTCTGGTTCTGATAGACGCTTACATAGATTTTTTCACCTGCTATTGGTCGGTCATCATCTGTTAAGAATCTGCCATGGATATACTCATTATTAATATCATACCCATAACCACCGTACGAATTATAAATGGCTAATTCTGTTCCTTGCCTATAAACTAGGTCTACTTTGAAATAATATTCAATACTGCATGGGTTGTATTTATCGTCCCCATCGAATGATAATTGTGCAGTGTATTGACCACTTTCAAGGTTTAATTCAACATCACGATTTCCTTTTAAATCTGTTAATGCTGGGATGGAGTAGATTATTTCATCAGAATTGTTTATAATATTAACATCTACATTCTTATTAGGTATTCCATACCCCTTATCATCCCTCAATGTGAAATAAAGGTTTCTTCCTTTCTCAAAGAGCTTCTGGTCTTGTTCAGGGATTTCAATATAAGTATTAGTCTTATTAACACTTACTTCTGCACCCACCTCATCAAAATCAAGGTTCATATGACTATAATTTATTGTATCTAACAAACCACTCAATGGGTTCTTATGGAGTACTCTGACATTGCACTCGTTAAGCAATTCATCACCATCAAAGTGTTTAAAGTCCTTATAAAGGTACTCGAATAATAACGCATTATCAGATGCTCCTAATACTCGTATAGCGGTCTGCCAATTATTATCATCGTGTGCAGTAGTTCCTAATGCTGGGAGTATGTTCCTCCAACGGAAACAATACTTACCAATACTGGATACTGTGTCTTTAAGGTCGAAGATATATTCCATACCATCTGCAACAGTATATACCCCCTTGTAACGCCCATCACCTATCGGCATACTTGTGAAATTAAGGTAACTGCTCATATTCAATACTTCTCTGTCATCCTCCCAGTACTCGTGGGTTTTAAGCATATTCACTGGTGGGTCTTGGTCGCATATCCTATTAGGGTCTTGTGTTATTGCGAACCTTCCTATTAACTCGTGGGTCAGGTATGTTACTTTTGGGTGGCATTCATATAGGCTGTCATTAATCTTTCTTATTGCTCCAGTGGATTCTATCTCTGCCCATCCCCTATGATTGAGTGGGTCACCATCTGGATGCATTGGGAGGATATCTATTGGTATCGGCATATCCGCCCTTACGTGTCCCTGTAGGGTAACCATATCTCTCCACGGCATACGTAGGGTCATAGTTATCTCTTCAGACCAGTCCCCCTTCTTACCATAATATTGCCTGTTCTGATAAACTTCTCTTATCAAAGTGTTTGATGTTGTGTTTGTAACATCTGCTTTATGACAACGGTGCAACCTTATAGCTCCAAGGTAAGGCACTGGTTTTTCAATCATTATCCCAGTCTTCGGCTTCTTGAGATAGAAATGGCACTTGCTAAAGTCTACTGATATTACTGACTCGTATTTTAAGATAACGTCCTGCTTTAAGGCTCTTGTTTTTCTCACATTACCCCTTAACAGTTTCTTCACTTCAACACCATCAACGAGTTCCCCATCACTAGTGTATGCTTCATATTCTGATATTTTTTCACCATCAAGATAGTATTCATAAATGAACGCATCATTTGTTGGTATATTGCTTTTCTTTTCAACACCCTCTTTTAATTCGCCACCCTCATAGGCTTCATCTTCAGGTATTTCCTCGCCATTAAGGTAATATTTATCCACGTATTTATCATCAGGACTTACTTCATTAGTGCCAACCCAGTAATGGTAATTGTATGCTTCTTCCTCAGGTATTTCAACAATCTCTGTTGTAACTCCCTCTTTTAATTCACCATCCTCATAAGCGTCCGTTTTAGGTATTTCCTCACCATTAAGGTAATACTTTGTGGTGAAGTAATGTATAATATCATTCACGCCAGTATGCAGGTTTTCCATTGTGAGTTTTGTCCTTTCTTGCATATAATAAGTTGCTGGTGCGAAATTCAATACTGAACCATAAATATACTTATTTGGTGAATTTAGGTAATAGTACCTGTTTGTTTTCACGCTAGTGTTACTCATTCCTTGACTAGTTAATTTGAAATCGTATTCGTTCCTTAAAGGGGTTATGTGGACTACTACCTTATCATGATAATCCTTCTTGTATGATTTAATATCTTGAATAGTGCTATTTGGGTACTCATTATCCTCATAGTATCTGCCCTCAAAAGTCTTCAATAATAAATCATTATTGCTT
>AUXO013868142.1_pt1 | contig 14429 bp, 7 predicted proteins | sample 768731 | NCBI WGS metagenome assembly AUXO01 (sample SAMN02715735, study PRJNA202380) | gut metagenome | biome: sheep rumen | host: Ovis aries | place: New Zealand: Palmerston North | reverse complement strand
TTATAGTATTTTAGAGTATAAAAAAGACAGTCTTTATAAAAACTATTTTTATTTACAAATTTAACTTCATCTTCTGTAATAGTTCTGTAATTAAAGACCAATGTATTTTCTTCTAAAGATATTACAATATACTCTTTCAAATTAACTACCTTCCTATATTATATATTACCATAATACCACATTTTTATCATAAAATGAAATGTTACTTTACATCAAATAAAAAAGACTTCAAATTGAAGTCTTAATTACATGTTGCGCTTTGGCAGTTAGTATAGTCTTTACATAAAGCTTGAATATCTACTACAGATGTTCCTGCTGGTTTACTCTTACAATATTCAGATTTAGCGTGAAGATAGCCTTCTGTAGTCTCTAAAATACCTGTTAAATAAGTATTTAGATCCATATTGAATTCTTCTGCATTTTCACTCATGGATACTGTAACATTTTCTCCATTTTGAGAACCAGAGTTTGTTAGGACTCTAACTGTTGCTTTAGGAGGATTTTCACTAATATCATAAAATTCTAAAGTATAATCCTTTGTACCACTTACACTTTCTGCAAATCTTCTGATAAATACTTCTACTAGTTTTTCTTTGATTATTGTTACTTCACCACTTGTTCTAAATGTAGCATAATCAATTGCATCAACCATTGACGCTTCTAGAATTTCACGTGTTAAATAATAATCCTCTTCTTGTGTCGTTGTAATGTTTTGAACTAATACTATTACTGTTATAACAGCTAGCCCTAAAGCAATTAACATATAGCCCCACATTGATTCCTTCATAATTAACCTTTATCCTCCTTATCTTCATCGGTTTTCGTTGAAACTCCTCTTTTTTGTCCTTGTCTATTATTAATTATACCATAACTATTGGTATTACTTTCAAGTAAATCTATAAAAGATGTTCTTAAATCTACATATCTGCCCTTAGAATCGATATTTTTAATTGTTCCAATATCGATATTATCATTAGTATATGACTTAATTCTAGCATTATCATCTTTTATTTTCATGATAGCATCTCTAGTTAAAGTATAACTATATTCCAATGTTTTATTATAATAATATGTTTCTCCATAAGTTTTAACAGTAGATTCAATATTCTTATAATAACTCTTAGCTGCTAAAGTATTCCAGTTCTTTCCTGGAGTTCTTCCATTAGGGAAGAAATTCTTTAGATCAACATTTCTATATACTGCTTGAGTATCATTATCAAATGCATTCTTTGTAATATAACTACATGTGAATGTTGTCTTCATAGCATTATTAATCGCTGTATAGAATGGGTCCAACATTCTTGAATTAAGTCCATTTGCTGTTACCTTACCAAAGTTTCTATGGAATGTATTTATTTCACCAAAATGGTTTTCTATCTTACATTCATAGTAAGGTTCGCCAGTCTTAGAATTCTTTAGAGCAGTACACTCATTTGTTATAGCAGCTGTTGGATATAAGCCACTATCACTTCCACTATTCAAATTAGTTCTAAAGTCTCTTTTACGAGAACCATCTACCTTAGCTTCAGCATAAGGTGATCCTTCAGTAACATCATATACATTTCCAGTATAAGCTTCAACTTGGAAATCACTATTATTATAAAATCCAATCTTAGTAGATACTGTAAAATATGCATAATCATTAGTTGGAATAGTTATTGAACTTTCATCTTTATTGCTCTTAATATACCTAATCCTTCTTGTTAAAGGATTTGTTCCTTCATATTCTATGAATCTCTTAGTTTGAGTTGTATATTCATTTCTTTGAGGTTCGCTAGAATTAAATGCTTGAACATCTATTGGTCTTTGAGAAAGAGCATATACATCAGGATTATTATCATTAACTCTATCCTTAGGTAATGTATATTCACCATTCTTTATATTATCATCTTGATCTTCTTTACGATATTGTCTATAGTCAAAGCATCCTTTTCCTTTACAATATCTTACATTACTAATTGTGGCTTTTGTATCAGGATTTAAATCCATAGTATGCTTGAATTGAATTGTATCAACAGCATCTCCAACTTCTTTTACCCCTCCTACAGATGTTACAGCCTTAGAATCTTTAGCATAAGCTGCTCCACCATTATATGTAACACCAAGATAATTAATACATGTATTTTCATTACTATTTAATGTACAATCTTCAAAAGCATAATTACCTTTTTCTTCAAATCTAGGTTTTACTACTTCTGTAAATACTACTCCAGTAGTATTATCTCTTGGCTTATCTACTGGAATTCCACTAGAATATAAATTACAGTTATATAAATCATATATTAATTTATTTAATATCTCATTTCTCTTAGATTCATAAGATACTACTCTATCATATACTGCATTATATAATGTTACCCAGTTATTACCATCATAACCTTTTTCAGTTTTATACCAATTATTATAACCTTCTAATTGAGATGTACTTGTGAAACCATACTTATTAGCTAATGTCGCAAGTGACTTATCAAATTGATTATAATCAAAATATATTTCAGATACACAGTTTCTTCTCATTTCAACCATACTTGTTAAAGCTTTAGAAGATGTATTCTTTTTATATTTACCATATTCTATATCATATTTAAATGATAATCCCGAATAAATCACAACTTTATCAGCTAAATAGAAATGAGCTTCATCACTACAATAAATTCTACAAAGATCTGTATTAACACCAAAATAATCACTATAATCATAAGATGTTTTATCAGCATTAGAAGCATTAACTATACAACTTAATGAAGGATCATGAATTGATGTACTATAAACATGTGATCCATTAGGATTTTGATATTTACTAAGATCTGATATATTTGGATCTGAACATTTCTTACTACTTTCTTTAACAGTTAAATCTGTACATCTAGATGGATCATCACGTTTACAATCAGGTATAACATTATACTCTTCAATTGTTTCATCGCTATAACTAATTTCTTCTTTATTATATGGAATTATAGAATATAAGAATTGACTTTCCATACCACTTGTTTGTCTAGGATTACCAGCTGTACAAGAAATATATTTTCTAAATCCATGAACTGATGTTGTTTCTCTATATTTTAAATAAGTAGTTATTTTTTTAATGTCATATTCACAGTCAGCATATATTTTAGTATCTACAACACATGTTGATTTTTGACAATGGGATATACTTCCTATAGCACCACTAAATGCATGTCTACCACCATGGCAAGTATCATCAGCGTTACATTCTTCATAATAATCGCCTCTAGGATCATTTACATATTTTGTATAGCTACCGTCTGGATTATAAGCTCTAACCTCTTTAACTTCTATATTGCAATAGTTAACAATTTTTGATTCATATTCAGTTAGAGTTTTTCCTTCTTTTTGTTTCTTTAATATATCCGTACAATTAATAAGTTCAGATTTATTAGTTATTTCCTCATCAAACTCTAAACTTATTAAAGTTTTTGATACTTTACATTTATCATTTTCATCTTTAATACATCCCGCTTCTTCATAAATTGTTTCATTTTCAGCTAAATCTTGAACAGTTGATTGAGATGAAATTTTTATTTCAGTTGGTCTTGCTGAAACATCACCAAATACCGCATTTAAATGCTCCATGTAATGTTTATTTCCATTTCTAGTATTATAGAATAATGCAAGTGCATATTTAATGTCATTTTTCTCCATTCCACTTCCATCTAATTCGGCACACATAATACCTGATGATGTTATACATTCTAATCCAGTAAAAATACCTGGCGCTTGAGAAATATCAACTTCTTCTAATGTTTCTGGATTTACTCTTCTATTTGTTACTCTTGTAGGGTTTGCTAACATATATCGCATAGTTGCTACATAAACATTAAGATCATCTTTAGGCACAATTTTTCCTGCAGGTGCTGTTGGATCTAAAAATACCATATCTAAGCAAGGTTCACCAGGTCTTATACCATATTGATTTGAATCAGCATGACAATTTTTACCTGAGAAAAGACCAATTCCAGCTCCTTTATATCCACCTTGGTTTGTATATGCACCCCATAAACGCATTGCAACATTTATTACTTGTTGTGGGATTTGATATGCTTTCCCTTTTTGGACTACTTTATTAAAATATTGAGCTTCTAGTAATATATTAATATATCCACAATCAACAGATGAGTTACCATTTACACACTTATTGGCATCTATTTCAACAGCTTGATATTTATCAGATATTGTTGCTCCTGGATTAACACAATAAGATGTTTCATCATCAATTTCAATTATATCGATTGTAGGATCTATTTTTACAGACGTTCTATGGCATGGGTATTTAGGACATTTAACATAAGCTAATTGTTCGCATTTAATATTGTTTACACACTCCTTTGTACCAGAAGCAGTCTGCTTTTCACACTTTTCCTTAGCTTCCTTTTCAGCCTTTGTACAAGCATCACTATCACTTATTAATGTGGTAGCTCCAGCGGCTTTTGCACCATCATAATCTTGCTCATAGCTGGCCTCAAATTCTTTAGATTCACAACTAGTAGCATTTTTTACACAGCTTCCACCCCAGCATTTCAAACCAGGGATTTTATTACAGCCCTCACATTTGTCATAACACTCTGTCTTACCCTCTTCTGTTTCGTTAGCAGTACAATCTCTTTTTGTATAAGAATCTTCTTTAACTGTACATGCTTCCCCTGTATCTGTTCCTTTTATTTTTTTTGTTGCTTTTACATGAACAACTCCAAGACCGCCATCTTCTTTCATTACACATCTTTCTATTTCACCTAACCAGTGCTCTTCACCATAACAATCTCGAATTTGCGTATTAACTTTTTCAAGTCCCCAATCAATAGCATTTTGAATACCAAGATTGGTATAATAAGATGTATAATCATCCCCTTTAAAATCAAGGTCATCTTTGTCACCCCATCCACAGTGTTCAATACTTATTTTAAATCCAGGGATAGCTATTGTTCTTCTTTTTATTTCAGTTACATATTTACATTCAGAAGCTGCATTTAACGTTGGCATAAAAAGTAAGAAACATATTAAAAATATACTAGCGTTTCTTCTAATAATATGTCTTTCTTCTTCTTGATTCTTAATTTGTATTAAATGTTTAATTCTTCTCTTATAATAAATTGAAACTACTATAAAAGGTACAACTGCACATAATACATACATATAGTATTTTAAAATCAATTTTTTAAGTGTTATTCTATTTTCATCCAAACTAACTTCATATGCATGCATTGCTCTACCAAAATCAGCATCATTCATATTCTCAGTTTTATTTGTATAAGGTTGACATAATTCATGATCAGGATAATCTTCACAGTACTTTGTTTGAGTATATACATTAAATCTAGGTACTGTATATGATTTTTCTTTTAATATTTGACCTTTACAAGTTCCAGTTTTAGCTTTTATTCTTAATGTATAGATTTCTTCATCTACACCATTATATCCACCTACTCCATATTTTTCTATTGCATCTTGATATTCCCATACTCCAGGAACACCTTTTCCATCAATAGCTTCTATTTCGAAAAGATCTGAAACCTTTGTTTTACTATCATAATCTTCTTTTGAGAAAATAAAATAATAAGAAAAACCAGCATCAGGTGATTCTCCAAGAGAATCTAAATACTTTTTACTAAAATCTTCTTCTTTTCTAGGTGCAAAAAAAACTATATCAAGATCTTCGATAAAATCATTTATTTCTTTGTCCTTACATTCGGCATTTATATCTAAACTCAATGCAAGAAAACATAATATACAAAATATAAATTTTAATATTTTTTTCATAATCTACCTGCCATATTATTATTTACATTATCTCAATATAATCATATCATATTTTATAACATAAAAAAAGACTAATTTTTATTAGTCTCTTTCTTTTTATCTTGTGTATATTCAGATACTCCTCTTTCACTACTTGCTCTGTTATTTATAATACCAAATGAGTTAGTATCATTATTAATTGCTGTAATGAAATCAGTTCTACATTTGAATCTTTGTCTATTAACATCAACGCAAGTACCCTTCTCTATAGAGTTATCATTATATGATTTAGATCCTGCCGCAGTTGCGTTATATTCTTTAATCTTCTTAATAGCATCTTGAGTTAATGTATAACTGTATTCTAAATGAGTTACATAGTATTCATGTTCACCATGAGCCTTAATAAATTGCTCAATTTCGTTAACATAATCTTCTGCACTCTTCCAGTTATCACCCATAACTCTAGAACCATCAGGATTTCTTGTTGGGAACATATTTGCAAGAGAAACATTTCTATAAATTACTTCAGTATTTCCAGATGTTGGAATACTTTCATAATCAATTGGACAAGAATGAATAAATTCTTTAATCTTATCTTTAAATGCACTTGTTCCACTACTTGCATTTCTATAATATGTTTCAACTACACTAATCTTATAATCAATTGAACATTTTCCTCCTGTACAAAGAACATTAGCATCTTTTCCAACTGGATATAGATATGGATCTAAGTCAGTATAGTCACTATCTTTAGCTTTATTAGTTACATCATTAATGTCACCAGTATATGATTCAACTTGGAATCTACTACTGTTATAGAAATCAACTTCATTAACGATTGAGAAGTAAGCATAATCATTAGTTGGAATTGATCTACCTTGAGCAGTTGAGATGTGTCTGTCAGTAGCATCTCCTAAATCATTAGGTAATACATATTTATTATTTCTATCATATTCGAAACATTTCTTACCTGTACAATATGTAACTCTTGATACATTTCCACCATTAAATTCGCTACCATTATGGTTATTTAATTCATGACTTAATGTGATATCACCATAATTGTCACCTACTCTATTTTGACTTCCAATGTAATTAGCTCCACCACCATATTTTACATCTGAGTAAATTATATTATTTTGCGTATCACTTAATTTTGAATCAAAATTATATCCATATTTTGAACCATTAAATCCATAACTATTCTCTGCAGAATATAATTCTTTAATTCTACTATAAACATTTCCTATTTTATTATTCTTTGGTCTATAAACAGGAATGTCTGAATATAAGTTACAGTTATATAAATCATATTCAATTTCATTAATATGTGCTGAAGAAAGACCATATTTCTTCAAGTTATCATGTAATTCTTTCCAACTCTTTGGATTAGTTTCTAATCCATCATAAATTGTATTCCATTGATAATCTTCTTCAAATTTATTGTTATCATAGAAAATCTTAGATACACAATCTCTCTTCATCTTAACGATGCTTGATAGAGATCTATTTGATTTATTATTTCCAAATACATCATATTCAATATCCATCTTAAATGATAAACCAGAATAAATATCTACTTTATCTGCTAGATAGAATGTTGCAGTATCACTACAGTAAATCTTACAGAATTTACTATTAACACCAAAGAAGTCACTATAATCATATGATTTTCTACTAATTGAACTTCTCATATTAACAATACATGATAATGATGGATCTTTAACTTCAACAGTACCATGTCCACCAGATTTAGATGCACATGATTCTTCAATACTTAAACCATCATCACACATTTCACCATCATAACAGTAGAAATCTACTTTTACTGTCTTAATTGGTTCTTTTTCTTCTTCTGTTGTCTCATCCCATGTTCTTCCTGGTCCTTCATATTTATCATATGAGAACATTATTTGATAATCACCAGAACCACAGGCTATATATTTCTTAATACTATATCTTGCAGCACTCTCTGTATATCTAATTGTTGTATAAACTGTTTCATATTTGATTTCTTCTGTCTTAACAGTATCGCAAGTTGCGAAGTATACTACTTTAGAGAAGCAACTGTTCTTAATACAGTAATCAAATTCAAATTCTGTTGCTTCTGGTAATAATAAGAAGTCTGCATCATTTATCTTACCATCACCATTTAAGTCTGTAACAACCTTACCAGATGCTAAATCTACTAATTGACCATCTACTACTCCAATTACATGAGTAATTTTATTATTACAGTGATCAAATACTTTTTGCTCTCTTTCAGTAAGAGTTTCTCCTCTTTTTTGTTTAGCTTTTATATCTGCACAGGCAATTTTCTCACCTGCTGTGATTTCTTCACGATAATCAACTTTAATTACGCTATATTCATCTATTATTTCACTAGTTACTGTAGCTGAAATTGGTTCGGTTGTTCTTCCACCATATATTGCAGCTAAGTGGCTTTGCATTTCTGCATTACCAAAGAATGTATTGAAATATAGTGCAAATGCTTGAACATAAGTATCTGTCTTACCACGACATACAACACCTAAATCAGCTGTAGCACAGTTTATACTCTTCAATGTATTACTATTAAGTAATCCTTCAACTGAATGATCTATTCCTTCTTCAGATAATAATGTAAAGTATAGTTTTGTTATCTCTTTTAATGTTGCTTGATATACATTAGGATTATCTGCGATTGAATATGCAATATATTCACTACAATCATATCCCATCATATATGCAAGACCTATTCTATAAAAACCACCAAGTTCAGTTTCTGCAGACCAAAGTCTCATAGCCATATTTATTGTTTCATATGAAATTTTACCTGAAGTATGGTTTTGATTATAATATGCTGCTTCAATTAAAATATTAGCAAATCCACAGTCTGGAGTACTATTACTTGAAGCACATGTTGTTGGATCAAACTTTTGAGTTTGATAGTTATTAGGAATTCCATTTGGGAATTTATCACTTGGGTTAACGCAATATGCTTCATCATCCCCAACTTTAAATGTTGCATTACACCAACCTTTTATTTCTGTTTTAGTAGGCTTACATGCATATATTGGACATACTACATATATTTCAGCATTTGCCTCTGTGTATGAGAATGAAGTATAATCCTCAGATTTTACACAATTACAATCAGATGTAGAAGCTGTAAAATTTTCCGGAACATCTTTTTTTGTTACTGGACAAGAGTCACTTCCTGTATCTTGGCGAATAAATTTAGATCCATTAACACAACCAGTTTCATTTGAATTACATGGTCCATATACATCCTTAGTCCAATCATATTTACATGTAATAATTGCATCAAATTGTCCGGGTCCACCTTCCCAGTGTGTAATACACATAGGAACTTCAATTGTTGATGTACTTTTACCATCTTGTGAATAGATTGATTGATAAGTAGTATCATGTCCTCTTTGCTTAGCACCATCTGTACCAGAGTAACCGCCAAGACTACCTACTACTTCAGGTGTTGTTGAAGTTCCTGTAGCAGTTCCACCTTGACCTAAAATAATATTTCTATCTGTTTTATACCATTCACAAACATTTAAATTTACATCCCAACCAGCACTTGTTATTTTTCCTTCAGTTATTGTTGCATCACCACAAGTTAATGATGCGTTTACTCTTACTACACTAAGTAGCAATAATGCCATAAATATAAACAAATGTGTTTTATGATATCTTCTAACTTCGTTTCTATTTCTCATCTTTTTGTATTTCCTGATTTTTAAATTGTAATAAATTGATACACCTACTATAGGAATTATTACGCATAATAGATATATCCATATCTTACCAAGAAATTTTAATACCTTTCTAAAGAATCCCCCATTTTGTTCTTTATCATATTCTCCCATAGTAGCTTTAAATTCATCTAAAGTCATAGATTGAGTTTTATTTGTAAATACTTGGCATAATTCATGCTCTTTATATTTATCACAATATTGAGTCTTATAATATTCATTATAGGCAGGTACTGTGTAATTAAGAGTTGTAATTAATTGACCATTACATTTTCCTTTAGCATTACCATATACCTCTATCTTATAAGTTTCTTCATCTATACCATTGTATAATCCAACACCATATATACCAATTTCTTCAAAATCTGTAGCTGGCATTGTATTATTATATCTATCTGTAACATTAAATGTTACATCATCTCTTGTTTTAGATAAAGATAAGAAATAAGCATATCTATATTTGCCTACATCTAAATCCATATGATCATTATAATTGAAAACCGTAAAAACAGGTTCTAAATTATAAGACCAGTCTAAATATTCCTTTTCATAACAATCAGCTTTAACACTAAAGCTAAATAAGAATAATGTTAAAACTAAAAACAATACTTTTTTCATATGACACCTACTCTTCTATTATATATTAACACAATTTTATAAAATTATGAAGAATATTCTGCATCAATAATATTTGATGTTTCATATTTTTCAAATAATTTCTCTAATACTGAATAATCTATCATTTTAAATTCACTATTTACTGCTTCAATTGCTTCTCCATTTTTGATATAAATCATAATTGGAGCTTCATTTATTTCGTTTTTAATATTTGGAAATTTTTCCTTAAGTTTTGATATATATTTATTGTCATTTTTTAAATCAGTTAAGTTCAAATATAGTACTTTATCCACATAGTCATGTTTAATTATTTCTCTATATAACTTTCTTTCCATGTTTTTAATTTGTTGATTACCATTATAACTTGCATAAATAACTAAACCATTTGATTCAGATATTACAAAATCTATATCATCTATATTAATACTACTAATAACACTATTCTCATTTTCAAATATACTTTTATTAACAATATTATCTTTATTATTTAAGTATATTACTCTCGTATAGAGGGCAAATGCTATTACTACTATCGATACTATTAAAACTATAACATAATTCTTCTTTGGAGTTTCTTTACTAAAGATTGTTTTCATATATCCTCCTATATAATCATTCTATCATACATTACTACCATTTTCAAACAATTGAATTAATATTTTTTTTATAATATAATGATTTTGAGGTTTTAATATGCATGAAGTATTTAAAGAAGAATTATCTTATATAAAAGATAAAAGAATAAGAAATAGTTTAATAACTATGTTAGATAGATTACCAAGTTATTTTTATGAGGTTCCAGCTTCTTCTACAGGTAAATATCATCCTAGTTTTTCATTGGGTGAAGGTGGTTTAGTACGACATACTAAAGCAGCTGTTAGAATAGCTAAGGAATTAATGGATAATCCATCACTAACAAATTTCAATCAAAATGAAAAAGATTTAATGATATTTGCATTAACATTACATGATGGATTAAAAAGTGGAAAAGTAAAAAGTGAATACTCTTTATTTGATCATCCTTTAATAGCAAGTAACTTTATAAAAGAGAATGCTGATGACTTAGAATTAACAAAGGATGAATTAAATTTAGTATGTAGATGTATTGAAACTCATATGGGGCCATGGACTACTAATTATAAGGGAGAGGAAGTATTATCTCCTCCAAAAGATAAATATCAAAGATTTGTTCACATGTGTGACTATTTATCTAGTAAAAAGTTCTTAAATATAAAATTTAATGGTAATAAAATAGAGGATGATTAATCATCCTCTTTTTTTAAGTATTCTTCTATTATTTTATACTCATTTTTATCTTTAAATGTTTCTTTAACTTTTTCTATATCATTAAATGCTTTTAAATACAATTTGAATACTTCTTTATCATTTTTTAAAGCATTTATTTCTTCTATTAATTCATTATTCATAACTACTTTGACCACTCCTTATTTCAATCATAACTAAACCTTTTTCTTTAGCTACATTTATTAGTTCATCAGTTAGTTCTCCAACAACAATTATAAAATCAGGATTATTATTTAATATTTCTTTATTATCCTTATTCATTCTAATAATTGTTTTACCATCATCAATAGAAAATCTTAAAGAACCATTTTTATATAGTTTATTGTAACCATAACAATTCTTTTCTAATTTTGAAACATTTTCACAGAAATAATGTATTCCATCATCTCTTTCAGAACATAATACTCTGAAATCTTGATTCATAATTCTATATACAGTAACACCTTGTTCATCATACTTTTTAACTATTTCTGGTCTATCTACACCAAGCATTTCAACATCTTTTACTGTCACTATTTGTGAATTAATAATTTCTAATTTATATTTCTTAATCTTATTAAAGAATTCCACTATTGGAAGAGGATTTCTCTCATCTTTAATAGTTATGATCTTTTCAATAAACTCCAATATTATTGTTAAATCATCTGTATCAAATAACAATTTCATAAATGCAAATAAAGCAATTTCTTCATCATTAAATAACTTTTTGCCACTTGCATTAGCATCTTTTAAACTATCAACATCAAATATATCAATTATTTCTTTAATATTAGATACATCTAACCAACCATAATTACCATTGTTATCATATCCTTTATTAAATAAGAAATTAGCAAGTAAATTTTTATATACATTTATATCTTTAACAGCACTTAAATTCTCAACAAATTTTTTAATAACTAATAAATCGTAACTTAATAATTGACTTCTATTTGTTATACCAACTGTATTTCCAAATGAAGATAATAATATTAATAAATTATCTATTTCATTTTTACTTAAATTAGTTTTATCTATACTAATAAATAAATCTGAATAGTATCCAAAATTTTCTATACATCTATATAAAGTTTCTTTATTCTCAGCATATATTTTAGATACTATATTATAATATTTTTCAAAATACTTTCTAGCTATATTAGATTTCATTAGTAATAATAAACTAGACATATTAACAAAATTAAATTTATCAAAATCAGCTAATAATTTTTCATTAATGAAACTAAATCTCTTATCATATATTTCAATAGTATTTATATCATAAATATCTTTATCATTTTGAACGTTTATATCATAAGTAGTATTAATTATTTCATTTAATAATTTAACAGTAGCAGGTCTAGCTTTTTTATTATCAGATGTTTTATAAAGCATAGACATACCTATAAACACTGTTATTTTTTGTGGATTATTTTTTGCAATTACTTGTTTATTAAATAATATTTTAAACAATTCAAATATACAGTTATAATCAGTTGTATAGTCATATCTATCTAGATTATTTAAATATTCTGCATATATTTTATTTATAACTTTATAATATATTTCATATGTTTTTTCACCATAATAGAATTCAAATAGTTTTAAGCATCTAGCATTAGCAGACATTGTTTCGCTTTCTTTAACAGAAACATCTGTATCATCATTATAAATAGGTACTATGTATGGTAAACAATAATTAGTATCAATATTAATAAGAGCAGATATTTGATTTAAACTTAAACTTTGTATCATTTTCATAGCTCTCTTAGTATATTGATAACTCATATTATTACTTGATGTATCATATCTAAACAATTTACCCTTAGCAGTTAAAACACATTTATTAATAAATATATCTACTACTTCTTTCATAGATTTATTTTCTACATTATCTAATATTCCATAAATAACTTCTTGTGTCTTATCAGTATCATTTTTTAAAGCAGGCATATTAACATATTTAATTAAGTTAATATCATACTTTAATAACTCTATCATTGTTTTTTCATCAATATAATTAATCATAAATGGATATTTTTGAACAAATTCTTTTTGAACATCAATAGACATTGTATATAAAACAGAAATGTCATCTTTTATCTTTTCTATTTGTTTTTCAATAAATGAATCTCTTGCAGTTCCATTTATATATTTATTATACTTTTCATCATCAGCATATTTATTTTGTATCTCTTGTGAAGCGTATTTAATAAATATTGGATTTACTTCTAAAATATATTCCCATTGTTTATCATTTATTTTATCTTTTATTGCATCTAAAACATGTTCAGTTTCTTTAATATCTGAGTCTGCTAGTGTTTTAACGACTTTCTTTAAGTCATCCATATATAATTTAGTAATATCTTCTGGTTGTTTAAAATATAATTTTAAATATGATTTTGCTTCTTCTGGATCAAATTGAACTACATTAGAATTCATAAAGAATTTATTTTCTTTTAACCATCCAGAAACAATTTTCTTTTTAACTTCACTCCCTGCATATTCAAACATTCTTAAATTACTATTAATTCGAGACATTTGGAATTTAACAGGTAATATTTTTATTAAATTAGGAAATTTAAAAAATATGTAACTTAAAACAATTTCATTATCTCTTAATTCTTTATTGTCCAAATATGCATGTTCTACATATTTTTCACTTTTATTATCAAGAGACTTAATGAAATGATTGGCTTTTCTTTGTATTTGACGACTTTGCATTTGCTTAAATATATTTGCCATACATACCCTCTTTTATCCTATTCTAAATAAATTATAGCATATACTTATAAAAAATACTACAAATAAAAAAGCATATTTCTATGCTTTCCTAACTTATTTATTACATTTACAATAGGAATTGGATTGACTAAATCAACTTCCATTTTTTTATTAGAATTGGTAATTCTTAATTGCTTGTGTAATACTACTTGATACATTATTTAATGTTTCTTTGTATTTTGATGAATTTGCTAAGAATGTATCAAATGCTTCTGTTGCTTTTTCTCTTCCTGTTCC
>AUXO013681624.1_pt1 | contig 14430 bp, 14 predicted proteins | sample 768731 | NCBI WGS metagenome assembly AUXO01 (sample SAMN02715735, study PRJNA202380) | gut metagenome | biome: sheep rumen | host: Ovis aries | place: New Zealand: Palmerston North | reverse complement strand
CTTGGCATTAGCGCCACCTTTAATTCTTGCCATTTTTATATCCTCCTAACTAACTTTCACTCTTACATATAAGGTAGAATCTTGTTCATTACCTTGCTGTTTGTCTTATCTGTAACAGTTGCTTTTCTGAGATTTCTCTTTCTCTTTGCTGTCTTCTTTGTAAGGATATGGCTCTTATATGCTTTATTTCTCTTAAGCTTACCTGTTCCTGTTCTCTTAAAACGCTTTGCAGCTGCTCTCTTAGTCTTTAACTTTGGCATCTCTTTATCCTCCTAAAAGTTTTAATCTACTTCTTTGCCGCAAGAAACATGATCATGCTTCTTCCTTCAAATTTTGCAGGCTTGTCGATTACCGAGATATCACTAAGTTTCTCAGCAAAATCATCAAGCACTTCTTTTCTCTTATTAACATACGCAAGCTCACGTCCTCTGAATCTAAGAGTAACCTTGACTCTGTCACCCTTAGTAAGGAACTTCCTTGCCATATTAATCTTAGTATTAAGGTCATTCATGTCAATATTAGGTGACAGACGAATTTCCTTTACATCTATAGACTTCTGTTTCTTCTTAGCTTCCTTTTCCTTACGCATCTGCTCATAACGGAACTTTCCGTAATCAGCGATTCTGCAAACAGGCGGATTGGCATTTGGTGAAACACGAATCAGATCAAGCCCGGCTTCTTCAGCAACACCCATAGCATCGCTTATACTCATAACACCAAGCTGATTGCCCTCAACTCCGATAACTCTGACTTCCTTATCACGGATCTGTTCATTAATTAAATAGTCTATTGCTTTACCCTCCATAAAAATAAAAGTGGATATTTAGAACATCCACTTTAATACACTCATACAAAATGCATTATGCACGAAAAAAAGGCATATGCATTAAAAAGGTATATAACCCGGCCGCCACACGCAACCAAGGTGAGAGTGGATACTCTACTTTGTTTTCAGCGTTTTATTCACACGCAGATGATATATTAAAACAAACAAGGCACACTTGTCAAGCATTTTCTGATAAGTATTTTACAATCTTTCCGGCAAATATCAGTAAGTCCCAAGAACTATAAACTCATCTGTATTTGCTTTTAGCTCACTGAGTGTCCTGATAACATTTCTATCCTTAAGCTTTCCTTCAAATGTAACGTAGAACCAGTATTCCCACTTATGCTTAAGCGATGGTCTTGATTCAATGCTCGTCATGTTAAGCTTAGCCTTATCGATTATTCCAAGCACTTCGTAAAGTGCACCGACTTTATGCTGAGTCGTAAAACATACACTTATATTGATCGAGTTACTGAGGAATACTCTTTTCTTTGTAAGAATAACAAACTTAGTTGAATTCTCTGAAGCAAAATTAATATTTCGTTCAAGTATATTAAGTCCGTATAGACCGGCTGCCCTTTCACTTGAAATGGCCGCTATATCTTTTCTTCCTTCCTCCATAACCCGCTCTGCTGCCCTTGCGGTATTACTTGCACTGACTGCCTTAAAGCCATGACTGTCGATGTATTCCTTACATTGCATAAGTCCCTGAGGATGTGAATATACCTTTTTAATATCCTCTAAAGTTGCTCCATTAATCGCAGCGATACAGTGATGAATATCAAGTGTTACATGAGCCGCTATCTTCACCTTTCCGGTACGGATGATATCATAATTACCGGTAACAAATCCCGCAGAACTGTTTTCTATTGGAATAACCCCGTAATCCGCTTCATCATCAGCAACCATGGAAACCACATCACTGAAATCAGAAACATTTGTGTACTTTACATTTTTACCAAAATACTTAACCGCTGCATCTTCAGCATAAGCCCCGGGAACTCCGGCATAAACAACCTTTGTATTTTCATCAGCATAAAGTTCATCCTCTTCTTTATACCTTGATATATCGAAACTTACTATATCTTCCTTACTGTCATCTGATACTCCTGATAAAAGTTCCGTCATGGTCTTTCCGAGCACAGGATGCTTAAGAAACGGTGCAAGTTCCACCATAGGTTTAAGAACAAAGTACCTTTTATGCATTTCCTTATGCGGAATTATAAGTTTATCCGTCGTAATTATCTCTTTGTCATAAATAAGTATATCGATATCAAGAGTCCTTGGTCCCCAGTGGATTATCCTTTCACGACCGGCTTCGTTCTCAATATCATTTACAACACTGAGCAGTTCTTCCGGGCTGTACAGAGTCTCGATCAGCACTGCCCCGTTCAGAAAATCAGGCTGTTCAACAGGGCCGTAAGGTTCTGTTTCTATATAATCAGAAACCTTAATAACCTTAATATAATCATCAAGTCTTAGTTGTGTAACGGCAAAATCAAGATATTCTCTTCTGTCTCCCAGATTTGATCCTATTCCCAGAAAAGCCTTATGTCTTTTTCTCACTATCTGCACAGACATTGAATCAAACTTAAGATCTACGGGAGCATGAGGCTTATCTATCCTCACCATAACTTCGGAAAGCATATCGTATTTAAGAAGAAGCCTTACCGCAACATGCTCTGCCGCCGCCTCTATAAGATCGAACCTTTCCTCAGTCATAGCTTCATATATGAGCTTAGATGCCTCATCATAGTTGATTGTATCAGTAAGATTATCAGAATTACCCGCCATGCGAAGATCCATATTCAGTTCCGCCGTAACAAAGAAGTTCTGTCCATTTTTCTTTTCTTCCGGAAGAACTCCGTGATAGGCATATACTTCTAGACTGTTTATTATGATCTTATCCATTTCTAATCCTCTTTAATTACATCATTCATTGCTTTGAAGATATCGTTAGCACACTTATCAATTTGAGTTTTACCATATAAGTATTCATCAGCACCGGATTTAAAACAGTCGATTATATCTTCATTTTCCATGTTTGGTATCATAAGGTTAAGACTATCCTGATCTTTTGTCATAACCTCTGTTGCTTTATATTCATTCGTTTCCTTAAGCCCATTTTCCGACAAAACATGAACAGCCGCATCACTTACAGGAACTCCCTTTTCAGTCCCCTGAAGTGTAACCATATAAGGATCATTAAGAAGATAATTGAGAAGCTTTGCCGCTTCCTCGGGATGTTCAGTATCTGCGCTTATCGCCCACATGGTGGCAGGTTTTATATACCACCCTGACATCTTAGCGCCGTCCATAACAGGATAGCTTCCCATAGACACATTAACTCCCGTCTCAGCAAGCCCATCGGAATAAATCTTAGTATCGCTTATCCAGCACATGGTTCCGATAATATCACCTGAAAAATATTTTGCCCTGTCAAAGCTGTCTATTGGGCAGATAACATGCTCGTCAAAAAGTATCTTATAATATTCAAGCATGAATTTTATTCCGTCCTTATCAACCCGAAGAGTTCCGTCTTCATTAAATACCTTAGTACCGAAGCTCTGCTCATAATAAGCGATGAGTATCAGGAAAAGCTGTTTTTTACTCATTCCAAGAGCATATTTACCGTCCTTCTTTGCCAGTTTCCCAAGCTTTACAAGGTCATCCCAGTTTTCAGGAACTCCCACTCCATATTTATCAAGTAAATCCTGATTATAATAAAATGTATGTGTATTCATGGCTATTGGAAGTGCATTAAGAACCCCGTTATTTGTTCCATACAAAAGCTCTGATTCAGTAAAATTACTAAGATCTATATAATCAGAAAGCTGCCTTAGGTCATAATATCCTTTTCCATCCTTCGAATACTCATCAAGCCATGCATAATTGATCTGCATGACATCAGCCTCGTTATCCGACTCCATCCATACTCTGTTACGCTTCTCATATCCGCTCCATACACCGTAACGATATGATACTTCTATATCTTTATTCTTGTCCTGAAATGCATCAACACCTTCCATGGTATAAAGATGCCTTGCATCATTCCCCCACCACGAAAGAGTAACCCTTGTTTTATTCTGCAGGTCTATAACATTTGCGGCTCTTCTCTGTCTAAGTATGATATCTATCGCAGAACCCACTATACCGAACACAAGAATCAGAGTAATAACAGAAAGTATTAACTTTTTCTTCTTTTCACTTTTCATACCTGTTAATTTTAACCCTCTTCGTAAATGGTATATCTGTCCTTACCATTATTCTTAGATTCATAAAGCGCCTTATCAGCCTTGTCATACATCAGTTTAAAATCTTCACTCGCACCATTTCTCTTGTCTGAAACATAAACGCCTGCACTAAGTGAAATATTGCAGTTTTTCATCTCAACTTCAAAAGTTTTACTGTACTCTTCTTTAAGAACTTCAAGCCTGTTCTTAAGCACCGAGATGGCAGTGTCGCGGGCAGAATCGTAGGAAGAATCATCCATGTCATCCTTCGTAAGCTTGCATTCTGAAAAAATTGCAAACTCATCTCCTCCGACACGACCAACGATATCATCATCACCGAAAACACGTTTAAGAAGCTCGCCTGTACGTATAATAACCTGATCGCCATGTGCATGACCAAGCTTATCATTTACCTGTTTAAAATTATCCGCATCGAGCATAACAACGATAGCTATATCATTTTCTTTCTTTTCAGAAAGCTTCTGCTCTACAGCATCCTGAAATGCAGCCCTGTTGAGAACTCCGGAAAGCTCATCAATCTCAGCACGTTTCTGAAGAAATGTAACCATACCGTCAACAGGTCTGTAGATATTACTTATTACTCCAAAACCGACAAGAAGGAAAACAAGAGCCAGACCGACAGAAACAACGATAGTAAACTTACGAAGTTCTATATTATCTTTAAGGATAACTTCTGTAGGAACCGAACATATAACTTTCCAGCCATTCTTACATTCATTTGTATTGATGATAAACCTGTCGCCTATTATGCTATGGTCTATCCCCTTCATATCCGCATCTTTTTTTACTTTTTTCTGAATCTCATTAGATATTTCATAAGGAAGCACTGTTCCTATCTCCGATTCATCAGAAGAAAAGATGATTACATTTTCAGTATCGACAAGACGTATAGTCATGTCTTCAATCTGTTCCGGATAAATGAAAACCGATTCAAGTTCTCTCGTATAGGTCGCGGATTCAAGCAATGCATTTTCATTCAGCCTTTTAATATAATAAATCCTGTCTATACATCCGTTAAGACCAAAACACCATCCGTCATTCTTTTTACTGTTTTCTATATATTCCGAAAATGCTTCGTATAATCCGCCTTCCGGAAACATATCATCTGTTCCGTGAGATATCCAGCCTACTGTATGTCCGTTAGAATAAACTATCCCAAAATCGGAATAATTCTCCATAAGACCTATATCAACAATACGATTGAGTATTTCCTCTTCACTCTTAACCTTGTCATACTCATCCAGACTCTCATCTGTAGCATCGTAAAGATAATAATTCTTATCAGAGAAAAGAAGTGTTGGTATTGTTTCCATCCTTTCCAGATATGAATTGATATTCAGTTCTATCTGCCTGCTGTTTGCCGCAACAAGATTAGATGCATTTTCCTGCATAGCTTTCTTTGATTTCTCGAGTATAACGTAATCAATGAAAAGTATGACTATCGTTATTATGACAGCAAACGCAACAAGAATCTCAAATTGTGCGGATTTGAACAAATCCTTCGGCTTATCTTTTTTACTACTGTTCCTCATCAATTGTTTCCTATAAATAATTATTATATGCTTTCTATGGCATTTATCATATCAAGAGCTCTTTTTGTCCCCTTAACGTCATGAACTCTGAATATACTGCACCCTTTCATATAGCCGTACAGATTAAGAGCTATAGTCCCCTCTTCCCTCTCATCTGCAGGGAGTCCAAGTACATTTCCTATAACGCTCTTTCTTGATACACCCAGAAGAACCGGATAACCCATATCACATATTCTGTCAATATTTTTAATAACGGCAAGATTTTCATCCGTATCCTTTGCAAATCCAATTCCGGGATCAAGAATGATGTTTTCTTTTTTTATTCCATGATTCCCGGCTATCCGGCACGACTCATCAAGGTCAGAAATAACATCATCCAAAAGACTGCTGTAGTTTCTGTCATTTCTGTTATGCATTATTATAACAGGCACTTTCTTTTCAGAAACTAGCCTTGCCATAGGAGAAATCATACGTTCAGAGTCATAATTCCACTTAAGCCCCCAGATATCGTTTATGATATCCGCACCGGCATCAAGCCCCCGGGACGCAACATCACTTTTATATGTATCAAGTGTTATCTTAATATCAAATTCTTTTTTAAGAGCTTCAATAACAGGAACAACACGCCTTATCTCTTCTTCGGAGTCTATCATACTGTACCCCGGTCTTGTGGATTCACCGCCGACATCAATATAATCTGCGCCGTCACTTATAAGAGTTTCGGCATTTTTCAGGGCATCAGACAAAAAATAGTTCTTTCCGCCATCGGAAAAAGAGTCCGGTGTTATATTAAGTATTCCCATTAAAAGATAGTTTTTATTCATTAATAGGTAATCGTCCCATTCTTAATACTTTCCGGCCAGTAACAGGTCGGTTTTGCTTCGCACATAAAACAGTTTCGTGACAGCTTATCAGCCTTAAACAGAATTCCCGCAAGGCTTGTCTCATCTCCGGAAAAGTTCTTATGTTTTTCTATCGCATCACAGATAAGAGCTATGTCGTTTTCATTGTATCCGGCACGCGTAAGAATCTCCCTCGCAATAATCGCACCTGCAGCGTGATGAGACATTCCCTCTTCCTCATACACCGAATATCTTCCAATGTCATGAAGAAGCGCCGCTCCGTAAATGAGTTCTCTGTCTATATCATATTTATTCTCAAGACACATAATAAGGGCAATCCTTGCAACCGAAAGCGCGTGCCCAAGACTGTGTCTGCAATAAATCCTGTCATATTCTTTTTCTTTTATCATAAGAGAGATTCTTCTGAATTCCTCGTCTCCCAGTATCTTATCTACTTTATCCATCTCATATCTTTCTGTCTTTGACTTTATCGTATAATCATTGTTTGCCGATCTCTTCTACAGCAGTGCTTATATCTCCCACAAAAGAAAGTGAGCCACACGCTATAATGACAGTATCACTGTCTGCAATGCTAATGGCACGTTTTACAGCCTTATAAAAGCTGTCCTCGTAAACAGCAGAAATGCCTTTTTCCTCTATAAGCCCGGCAAGAACTTTTCCATCCAGCGCACGGTCATTGTTTGGTGCAGTAACAGTAACTGCTTTATCCATGTACGGAGTCAGGACATCAAGCATTTTATCATATTCCTTATCACTGAACACTCCTATTATAAAGACTTTCTTTTTATATGTAAAATATCTTTCCAGATTTTCAGCAAGAGTAACCCAAGCATCATAGTTATGAGCCCCGTCTATATAAAACGACGGTTCATCCATAAGCTTTTCAAATCTCCCGCGCCAAACCGTATTTTTAAGCCCGTTATATATAGTTTTATAGTATTCTTCGCTGTATATATCCTTTATAGATGAATCTTTTAAAAGATTACGCTCAAAAAATGCATTTACTGTTTCTATAGCGGTCACTGCATTATAAATCTGATGACGACCGATGAGTGAAATCTCATATTCTTTTTCTTTATAAATAAATCTGCTGCCCGAGGCGGTTTCGGAAATAATACCAAGGCTGTCCATATCCACTTCAACAAGTTTTACATGATTAAAATGCGAATTTACATATTCGCGGATAAAGTCCATCACAATATCATCCTGGGGATAAGTCACAAGAGTATCCCCCTCTTTTACTATTCCAAGCTTTTCCTTTGTTATAGCGATAAGAGAATCACCAAGAAACTTCATATGGTCCATACTTATCTTTGCAAGAACCGTTACTGGCGTCGATTCAAATACATTTGTTGCATCAAGTCTTCCGCCCATACCGCACTCAACTATGAAAACCCCGCATTTTTCCTTCCTGCACATCTCGAAATATGCTGCTGTTTCTATCTCAAAGGAAGTAGGTCCGGGCGGACTTATCTCTTCCAGTTTTTCAACAAATGGCATAAGTTCGGTAAATGTTTCGGCAACAAGTTCGGGAGACGGAAGCTTACCGTCTATTATCCACCTGTCTCTGTAATCAAAAATGGCAGGAGATATATATCTTCCTGCCTTAAGTCCTGACATCCTGAGAATCGTCTCGACATAAGCCATGATACTTCCTTTGCCGTTGGTTCCGGCTATATGGAGTGCCGGAGCAAGCCTTTCAGGATTGCCCAGCATACCAAGAAGATTTTTTATGCTGTCGAGACCGGGAACGATGCCCTTACTGTCTTTACTTTTTATATACTCAAGTGTTTCCGAGTAATTCATAGCTTCCCCTTAAATCATAAGGATTTATTCACCATCAAATGAAACATGCTGAACAAGAGGTGTATCATCATCTATTGCCGCTATACCATATCCTTCAGCAAGCAGCGTGTCAATCAGCTCCGGTAAAGCCTCTACAGTAGCCTGATGAGTTTCAAGATCATGAAGAAGCAGCACTGTATCTCCCGGATTATTGGCTATATATCCGAGTGCTCTTCTGTTAAGCTCATCCGCACTGAGATTTTTAACCTCAGCATCATCATTCATAGCATTCCAGTCAAAATATACATAACCCATATCACTTAGATACTCTGCACATTCTTCCATAGGAACCTGTGATACCTGATTCGAACTTCCTCCTGGAAAACGGTAATATTTTGCATCAACTCCCGTTACATCGTATATAAGATCATGAATCATATTTACATCGCGTTCAAATGAATTCAGATCAGCATAAACCGTGCTGTAGTCATGAGTATAGGAATGCATGGCAATGGTATGTCCCTCATCAACTATCCTCTTCATGCTGTCATAGAACATATCGCTTGTATTAACCACAAAGAATGTAGCTTTGACGCCCTTTTCATCAAGGATATCAAGAATCTCATCAGTCATCATTGATGGGCCGTCATCAAATGTAATATATACTGTTTTTCCGTTAGTTCCTTCTATCCTTCCGGGTGCATGGTATGCTTTCCCTGAAATTACCGTTTCTTCCTCAACATCAGTTTCATCTGTGATATCAGCATCACCTGCCGAGCTTACTTCTGCATTTTCATTTCCCGAAGTAAGATTACTTGCATCCTTTGCAGAAAGGCTCACATCTCCATCTTCTTCTCCTTCAGGATTTTCATTTGTTTTTACTTCAAAATCATACGGAGCTTCTGTAACTTCTTCATTTCCCAGAAGCAGATCAAAACTCTTCTGAACACTTCCGGTATGCCCTACAACAAATGCTGTAATACCCATAGGCAGAAGTAAACATACAGCCGAAAGTATATATATATTTGCTATTTTATTTTTAAATCTCTTTTTTTTCTTATTTCTGTAAAACCCGGACATGATATATCCTCTTTTTATGTCTATATTTTGTGCACCGAAAAACACCCTGTACAAGGTATTAGGGTTGATTGAAAAATGGCTTATTTCCAAGGTGTAACGCATATTATAAACACAATTTTTCAGCCATGTCAAGCTATCTTTCAGCGCTGAAATAAGCCTTTTTTTTAGCTATCATTCTGTCATATTGCTCATACATTTTCTGAACGGAATTCTCCAGAAGATAGTAATGCATGCAGTACGGAATAAGCAGAACAAACAGCATAACTATAAGCGGAAGGAGCACAAGACGTTCCGATACCACAAATGTAAGTATGGATATAACTGTTGCTATTGCAACAAGCTTAAAAACAATTAAATGCACAAGTCTTTCATGCATGAAGAATGAAATCTGATCAAGATGAAGTTTTATCTCGCTGTCCCAGTCTCTTTCCTCATCAGAATCAAGCAGCTCATCAATATAATCCAGGTACTTAAGAATTCTGTGTTTCATAATTAAACCTCTACTTTAATTCACCTGATTTTTCATTTCTTATATATAAACCTGCGTCGGGCTTATCTGTTATTATGGCATCTACGCCCCGTCCGATATACTTTCTTATATCGGAAGTATTGTTTAATGTCCATGCATAAACAGGTATACCCTTTCGCTTCATTCTATGGATAAATTCCCTTGTGCAGAGCATATAGTTTGGCGAAACAAAATCCGCCTTAGCTGCAGCAAGTCTTCGCTCAGGGAAATATTCATTGACTCTGGTTTTGAAATTAGCTTTTGCCTTTCCTATAAGAAGCCCTGTAGTTATGTGCTTATCGAGCTTTTTAATCTTATATACAGCCTTGTCATGAAATGACTTTATGCTGTACTCATCATAATCACAGACATTTTTTATCTTACGTATAAGCTCCTTTTCAAAACCCGGCTCCTTCACCTCAATATCCATCTTTATCCTTCCGTGACAGAACGAAAGCACTTCGTCAAAAGTCGGAATATCAAGTCCTTTCTCATACGCCTCTCTCTCAATATTCTCAAATGTCTGCCAGCTTATAGGTGAATCAGCAAAGTTTCTGTCATGATAGACGATAAGCTCACCATCATAGGTTCTTCTTACGTCAAACTCAACCATGTCAGCGCCGAGTTCTATCGCCAGTTCAAAAGCTTCTATTGAATTTTCGTGGTGGGCAAGATACGATGCCCCTCTATGTGCTATAATTTTTACCATAATCAGTATGCTAATTCATTTTTTAATATTAGACAATCCATAAAATATACAAAATTAGTTTTACATAACTACATTTTTTTCTACATAAAGATAAGTATTGTTGTTATAAGTGAAATATAGTACACTGTCTACTATCTATTAATGATAATCGGAGGATATAATGAGCGACGATAACAGAAATGACGAATACGAAAAATACTGCTATATGTGCAGACGACCTGAATCTGTAACAGGTAAGCTGATAAGATTCATGAACGATATGTACATTTGCCCGGACTGCATACAGAAAACATTTAATACTATAAATGATGAGAACTCACCATTTATGAACTTCTCAAATATGAAGGGCTTCAATAACTTCAATATCTTCACACCACCCGAAGATATTCCGGAAAACCAGAAGGTTAAGAAAAGAAAAGCAGGACATGATATGCGTGAAGTTAAGGATGATGACGAAGAGGCAAAGCCTATTACCATTAAGGACATTCCTGCACCTCATAAAATCAAAGCTCTTCTGGATGAACACGTAGTCGGTCAGGAACACGCCAAGAAAGTAATGGCTGTAGCAGTATATAACCACTATAAAAGAGTTCTTTCCGACGATACGTCTGATGACGGAGTTGAAATCGAGAAATCCAATATGCTTATGATAGGGCCTACCGGCTCAGGAAAAACCTACATGGTAAAAACTATCGCAAATATACTTGATGTTCCTCTCGCGATAACAGACGCAACCAGCCTTACAGAAGCTGGATATATAGGTGATGACGTAGAAAGTGTACTGTCAAAACTACTATCCGTTGCAGGAAATGACGTGGAAAAAGCCGAACACGGCATTGTATTTATAGATGAAATAGATAAGATTGCCAAGAAGCAGGAAACACGTTCAAGGGATGTGAGCGGTGAAGCCGTACAGCAGGGTCTTCTTAAGCTTCTCGAAGGTTCAGAGGTTGAAGTGCCTATAGGAACAGGCAGTAAGAATGCCATGACTCCTACCACTGTTATGAACACAAGAAATATCCTCTTCATCTGCGGCGGTGCATTTCCTAATCTTGAAGATGTCATTACAACAAGACTCACCAACCAGTCTTCCATGGGCTTCGGGGCAGAGCTTAGAACCGAAATCATAAAAGAAGGAAATGTACTTTCAAAGGTAAAGATTGAGGACCTACGTGAATTTGGTATGATACCGGAATTTCTCGGAAGACTCCCTGTAATCTTTGCCCTCGATCCACTGGACAAGGAAATGTACGTAAAGATTCTAAGTGAACCTAAAAACGCAATAATTAAGCAGTATAAAAAGCTTCTACGTATGGATGAGGTTGATCTTCAGTTTGATGATTCAGCATATGAAGCCATAGCTGAAAAGGCAATCGAAAGAAAGACCGGCGCAAGAGCACTCAGATCTATAATAGAAGAATTTATGCTTGATATAATGTATCAGATTCCGAAGGACGACAACATAGGCAGTGTTATAATCACCGGTGACTATGTCAGAGGAACAGGTGCTCCTGTAATAAAGATGCGCGGAACTGAATAGTTCCCGCATCAAGCCAAAATAACACAGCGAGAATAACACAAAAAAGACCCGTACCGAAGTACAGGCCTTTTTTGATATATACAAATCTTTTGCAGTTACTTAGAAGTCGAACTCACCATTCTCGCCGTCAGCTGTGAAGTATACCTTACCATTTTCTGGCTGATAATATACATTAAGCTCTTTAACAGATTTCTTGCCTGCAACTTCAAGTGCCTTAGCAACGATTGCATCTGTACTTGCATCCTTACCCTGGTACTGAACTTCAACAGAAACCTTAGTAGCTGCTGCCTTCTTAGCAGGTGCTGCTTTCTTTGCAGGTGCCTTCTTAGCTGCTTCCTTCTTTGCTGGTTCAGCTTTCTTAGCCGGCTCTGCCTTCTTTGCAGGTGCCTTCTTAGCTGCTTCAGCTTTCTTAGCTGGCTCTGCCTTCTTTGCAGGTGCTTTCTTAGCTGCTTCCTTCTTAGCCGGCTCTGCCTTCTTAACTTCTTCCTTCTTTGCTGGCTCTGCCTTCTTTGCTGGAGCTGCTTTCTTAGTTTCCTTCTTAACTTCTGTCTTAGCCTCAGCCTTCTTAGCTGCTGCTGCCTTAGCTACAAGTTCCTCAACACCTGTTTTCTTAACTGCCATTTCGAATTCCTCCAAAATTAAATAAAAAAATAAATGATTAATACTACTCGTTACTAATATGTAAGAAAACTTTTCAGTCCCGCTTACGTTTCAGATAATATAACTTATTTAATATTTTTGCAATATTTTTAATATTTTTCTACGTATTTACTAGGTTTACCAAAAAATACCCACCACATAAAAACACTTTTCACAATGCGTTTTTTCACGGATTTACGTTTTTTATCAAACTTGTATATTCACCTTATGGAATAACCTAGTCCTTTTGTTTAAAGTTTATAATAATATCTTTAAATTTCATTCCATTTGACGCTTTAAAAAGAACAGTATCACCTTTTTTCAGTGTTTTTTTAAGATATTCATTTGCACTTTCTTTATCATCAAAATGAATTGCTTCGATCTCAGGCACACCCGAATCTTTTACAATGTCATGTGCATTCTTCATCATCTCTCCGACAGTAACAAGAATATCGATTTCATTTGCAATAACTGCTCTGCCCACATCCTTATGGAAAAGAGGTGAGTCAGGTCCAAGCTCAAGCATATCTCCCAGAACAGCCACTCTTCTTCCTTCTGTCTCTGTCTCCCTTAAGACCATAAGCTCTGCTTTCATGGAATCAGGGCTTGCATTATATGCATCATTTATAACTGTTATTCCATCCGGAGTCATGTAAACATTCTGCCTCTGCCCCTGGAAACTTGAAAGTGCATTTGCAGCCGCCTCAAGATCAAGGCCAAGGTACTCACAAACAGCCATAGCCGCAACTGCATTAAGTATCATATGATTACCCAAAAGTCCAAGAGATACATCCACTCTTTTGTCATTATGAACGTAAGTAAAGCTGCTTCTGCCGTCACTGAATTTAATATTCTCTGCATGATACTCATAAGCATCACTAAGTCCGTAGTAAAAAGCCTTAACCGAAAGACTCTCCTTTGCCAGAAGCAGATATTTATCTTCACCATTTAAGAAAAGTGCCGAATTTTCATTCATCCTTCCGGCTATCTTAAGTTTCTCAGAACATATATTTTCTCTTGTTTTAAAGTATTCTATATGTGAAACGCCTATATTGGTAACAACCCCTATATCAGGGAGTGTCATTTCGGTAAGAACATCCATCTCGCCAAAATCACTGATTCCAAGTTCAAGTACCGCTATATCCGAAGGATTATCATTTATAGCTGAAAGTGTAAGCGGAGTTCCGATTTCAGAATTGAAGTTTTTGGGAGTGGAATAAACCATAAGACTGCTTGAAATCGCTTTCGTGATCATCTCTCTTGTAGTGGTCTTTCCCACACTGCCGGTAACACCTACAACCTTTTTATCATAATGTTTTCTGAAATATATTCCGAGAAGCTGAAGAGCCCTAAGAGTATTTTCAACTTTTATCAGTGCAAATGTATCTTTTCTGTCCTCATCTATCGAAGAGAGAATCTCACTTCTGTCTGTAAATGAAGCTGCCGATTTTTTTGCTACATCAGGTATATATTTATGAGGATCCACATTCTCACCGATTATAGGAACAAAGAGAGTCTTCTCTCCAACTTCTCTTGAATCTATGGAAATGTCATTTACTTTTATTCCCGTATTACCTGATAAGAGTTCACCGCCTGTAATCGAAAGAATCTCACCAACACTTAATTCTGTCATTTCTGTCTCCTTTAAAAATTATTGTCCGGTATTTCTACCATCCCCTGTAAACAACTCCTGC
>AUXO015397173.1_pt1 | contig 14432 bp, 25 predicted proteins | sample 768731 | NCBI WGS metagenome assembly AUXO01 (sample SAMN02715735, study PRJNA202380) | gut metagenome | biome: sheep rumen | host: Ovis aries | place: New Zealand: Palmerston North | reverse complement strand
TCTGATGCTGGTATCCCAGCGACGCTCAGAACTCTACATTTACATCTCATAATATTAGTATTTAGGTTTTAAATTAAATTACTGGTTCCTGGGAGAGTACGTTCAAACTCTTCCCAGAATATTTTTTTAATCTTCTTTACACAGTCCAAAGAGATATTTATACTTTTCTATAGCCTGTATAAAACTCTCTACTTCACCCGCCAGACCTTTATACCTTGGATCATCGGCCGGGAGAAGGTTATAAAATTCAAGCGTCTTAGATTCTACTTCATGAATAAACGCTTGTGGGTCTGATCTTTCTTCGGCCGGTATATATGGTATGTCTTTGGCGGCTAATTTTCCCGCTATTCCCATATATCCTTCAGCCACAGTATCCTGAAATTCATATAATTCCTTCCAAAAACCATCTAGGTATTCATGTATATCTTTTCCAGAGGCTCCCCAATGTAGAGATTTAGCCCTTGAAATAAAACCACTTAGACGACCAAGGAATTGAAGAAGTATATCAGGAGAAAGGTCAGAAAACAACCTCTGTCGTAATAGTTTCATCATGATATTAATCCTTTTGATCGTAAATATGAAATTATAGCTGCAGAAGTTGGTATCTCATTTGAAGATTCGGATAGTGTTTCTGTAGCTATTGTTTTTGTTTCCATCGCACCATCAGTTCCAGTATAATATGGGATGGTATTAACAGAAGTTCTAGAGGTTTGTCTACTAAGAAGATATTGGTTAGGTGATGTATTAGATGGAAGATATACTGAAGTATTTGATGCTGTCGTATTAACTATCGTTGCACTATATGAAGTGCTTGTAGACCTAACTTTAATGCCTCCAGAATAGAATAAATTACCAAGCCCACTAAATGTCTTAATGCCAGATATAGTTTCAGCACCAGACAGATGAACATAGTCTGAAGAATCGTCTTCTCCCGAACTTAAAGCTAGCGCAGAACTTTTATTAACTGAAGAAGTAGACATTAAAGATGCGCTACTGTTTAGACTATTAAGAGTAGCCCCACTTGCAGACGCTATTAGGTAATCAACTTCTGCTTTTGAATACACTGCATTTCTATCTGCTTTTCCAGCAATAACTGCGATAACTCTATTCCATAGTGCGGTCAGAGCTGTTTGTCCTACGTATGATGCCATATTTTATTTTTCTAAGTTGTCTTTTCTAAATAATTTCATAAATTCCTCAATGGCTGCTTTTGATTCAGGGCTATCGAGGGTTGTATCATTTTTATCTTCACTAAGTTTCTTTAAGACCTGATCAGAATCCTTTATCTTTATCTCATTAAACATATCATTAAGAGTTGTAATATATCCAATGAGTTTATCTACCACAAGAAGCATGTCAGCAGAATTAAAATCTGGACTATTAAGAAGCTTCTCTGGACTTAAGACATTATCTATCACTAACCAAAGCTTTTGAATAATATTAAGATAAAGAATAGGCCTAATACTTTGCATAACCTCAGAGAGATAGAGTTCAAGGACTTTTCTTTTCTCTGGAGTTGCTATTGCCGTAAGAGACTCTGACATTGAATCAAGATTTAAATTAAGGTCTAGTCCATATTCTTGATTATACTTAGTTAGGACCTCATTCATAGCTAATTTTATTTCATTAGCTTTAGCCTCTCTTTCCGTCCTAGCCAGAGCAGAAGCGTCGTGAATTACAGTCTTTGCACTCTTTGGAATAACTGGTGCATTAGTTATTATATTTCTTAAGTCCTGTCCTAGAGAATCCTGTTCGTCGGGAAGTTCTGTAAAAGGAGAGGATGTAGTGTCTAATCTTCCTTCCTTCGACAATATTTGTTTCCTTAAGTCAGAATCTCCAGAAAAGGGATTGACACTATTTATCATAACTTTGTTTTATTTTATTATTATAATTAGTTCCCAAGTCCCACAATCAAGGGGACAAGGGAATATGTAAATTGAACTTTTAGGCTTTCTTATTGGCCTTGCGAGCGGCCCGTCTTTCTCCAATAGATTTATACTTAGAGACAACATAGTTCTTTCCGCGACCAGCAAAGTCAGCGATTCCCTTATTGGCTTTCTCAACGAACCCAATACCTTCCTGGCCTCTCCAACCCTTATTAGCTGCTTCAATAGCTTTATTTCTTTTACCAGCAATTGCAGCATGCATGTCGACGGTTACTTCACCACCATTCTTCTTTCCGGCCTTCTCTAATAGTTCTGTCATTGAAGTCTTTGCTAATCTCTTAGCCTTTGCAAAAGAAACTCCTTTCTTAAGCATATTAGCTCCTTCAAGTGCAGCAACAGAAGTAGCAGCGGCACCAGTAACGCCTAGGGCTATTTTTCCACCCTTAGACATTCCATTCTTTTCTTCTTTTTCAGAGAACATCTTTTCACCAGTCTCTTCATCGAATTCCATCTCAAATTCGGTAGTACTGTAGTATCTTTCCTCTCCATTCTCATCCTGTAGGAGAGAGAAAACTTTACGTCTAATTTCCATAATTAATAGTTATTTTAAAAGTTATTCAGATTTTCTTTTATTTTTGATAGCTTTGCCAACCGCAAGAGCGCCGCCAGTACCGATAACAGCTGCAGCACCAATTTTAGATTTCTTTAAAGCTTTTTCTGCACTTCCTTTTGCTTTTGCCGTAATGGCCTTGCCTTTCGCTACTCCCTCACTCATAATGCCGCGGGCTTCCCTTTTAGACCTTTCTAAAACATTCTGTGCAGCCTCTTCTGCTTCCTTTGCTCTTCCATTCTTTCCAATTCTTTCAACGAGCTCGCCGAGCCAGTTTCCGGCCTTAACTTCAGCTTGATACTGTCTTTCAGCGTTTTTCTTGATAATATCAGCAGCCTCTTTTTTTCCAGCATTAATCACTTTACCAGCACGCTGTCCAGCTTCTGCAGTTACTTCTCTAGCTTCTTTTGCACCCTCTTTAATTAATTTTCGGGCTCTTCTTCTACCAAGTCCGTATACACCTCCGCCGGCGACAGTTCCAGCAGCGGCTAATCCGGCCCCAGACTCATCGTCATTTTCGGCATAGTATCTTTCTTGATGTGCATAATCATAACCATCTTCGATACCTGAATAATAAACTTCTTCTAGGATATCGTCAAGATCTTCATTTCCTGTTGAGAATAGTTTTTCCATATTATTTTCATTTTCTATTTCTGAGTGAAATTTTCTGGCAAATCTAGAGCCAATTCTTGTAGCTCTACCTCCCATCTCACTAGTAAACCAAGAACCACCGCCCCATGATCTAGAAGCAGTTCTAGCCTTTCCAAGCGCAGAAGAAGTATTCGCCGAAGATTTAGAGGGAGCTTTTTCAACAACCTTTTCTATAACCTCTTCTATTTTACCATTTGGCTTCTTTTTTCTAATAGTTTTTACTAATAAAAGACCTCCAGCGCCAGTTGCAGCTGTACCAGCAGCAAGACCAGCATTATCTTTTTTCTTATCAGCCATAACTTATCGTATATTAATATATTTCATCCATTCAGAGTCAGAAAATTCCTTATTCGGATTATACTTTTCTTCTCTGTCTCTTTCCTGTAGGGCATCTTCACGACCTTCAGTAAATGTCTTTTCTTTAAGCTCTTTCATAATATTATCCTCTCATTGGGATAGGAGTTACAATTTTAGATTTTGACTTATAAAGGCTTTGATTTTCTGGTTTATTATTATCCTGTTCAATCTTTTTAGCCTTTATTTGGTCATTTCTTTCCTTGTCTTCTCTCTCATCCTCTTGTTTTTGTAGTCTTTGCATCATAGTCATCCTCTTTCTAGCTTCTTCAGACCTAAGTTTTTCACGCTGCTTCTGAGTTTCCATTGCCTGTTTTTGAAGCTTCATTTGTTCAATCATTAGGTCATTTGAAGTTGGTTGCTGTTGTTGATTTTGACTTTGAGCAAATACCTTATCCTTTTTTCTCAATATAATCATCTCTTTTATCTCTCCTTTTTTTCCAACAGATAAGTGAATGACATACCATAATAATAATACAGAGGATAGACAAAACAGTAAAGCCTAAGGTTGGATTTATATTGATAAGGTGTACTAAACCTAAAACTATTCCTGCCAGAACAGCACATTCTAGGGCTGTAACAATAAAGCAGGGGATACATTTAGGAATTCCGCGTTTTTTTAATGCCTCCAGACTATCACTAAGATATGGAGGAACTAGTTTGCTTGCCATAATAATCTCCTTTAATTTGTAATTTTAATTTTTCTACAGTCCTGGATTGTTTTTCTGTTCTACTACCTCTGGATTAAATATTTGTTCGATAATGCTTGTATCCATTCCTTGCTGCTCAAACTGTACTATCATTTTAGACTTAAGGACAGCCAGATAATTTTCAATAGATGCATCAGATACTAGTGATTCTGTATTGGGGTCTATATCCTTTAAGAGATTTTGAATATAACTAAGAAATTCTTTAGGATTTATAAACGGAGCTGCTGTATCTAGAGTTTGAAGAGCATTAACTACAATACCAGATATTCCTTGTACCAGAGAGTTTATAGATTCAGACTGATTGATTTGGTTATTATATTCAACACTAGTCTTCTCACTGATATGTAGCTTAACCTGGGATGGATCTAGTTCTTCATTGTATAAAATTCTATAAAGAGTACATACAAGATTAGTTACAGAGTCTTTAATTCCTGACATATATGTTGCGACCCTAGAATTTGCGCGCTCGGATTGCTGAAGAACTTGCCACTTAGAACCACTAGTAGAATCTAAGATGGTTGAAGGTAAGCCGAGAGGTCCAAGAACATTATTTTTGCATGTCTCAACGGACTGCATAATGTCTAGGAGTTTATCACTTAACTTATCAAGAGGAAGGAGTGCGTTCTTACCTCCGAGTGTTGAATTGTAGTCAGGAATAAATTTAGCAGACTGAGTTAAGGTGTTCTCAATGAAGGACACAACATCAAATTGTGATGTGAGGAAGGAACTCAGTTCATTTGTATTATTTGCAAGTTTAGTGGCTCTTGCACATAATTCATTTGCTGCTTCAAGGGGAACTGATTTATCAACTTGAAGGAGGAAAATTTGAATTGATGATAAATCTCTAAGGCTAATGAGAGATACTAAGAGCTCCTTTACTGCTAACTCTTTAACTTTAAGAATTAAAGAATAGAATAGTGGCTCTGATGCAGTATACGATTCTCTTTGCATAACCTTCTCTCTGTTTTCCTTTTTCCCTTCCTTTGGCTTTTCCCGGAATTGCTTCTCTCTTTCTTTCCAATCTTCCCTTAGGTCGTTGACAAGTCTGAGATTGTTGGAAGCTATATAGATTATTTCATTCTGGGGGATTTCATACATACAGTTGTCATCTCCCCTAGCTAGAAATATCTCTTCCATATCGCCTTCTTTAGATTTTTTCTTTTTGACGATTACTGCAATTGGGTCATAAAGCTCTTCGACTCTGAATCTAGTGTGACCTTGCTCATCTTTGTAAGACTTAAGCATAGAATAATAGTCACCATAGAAAACATAATCTTGTACGTGATCTCTTATGTAATCAAATATTCTGATATCCTTTGTTAAGATATCATTTATTCTTTCTGTTTTTTGTTCATCTACCGAGCCATCCTGATTTAGAACTGTAACTACTTGTGTTCCATTTCCTTCATCGGCTAGGAAGTTAACAATGTAATCAGAAAAGAAGTTCGTCGCAAGCTTTGATATATCTAAAAGCTGATATCCCCTGAGCTCACCAATTTTGTCGAGATAAGATGACATAAGATTAGAGCTCGAGTAATTACCTAGGAGCGGCGACTTTCTATCTGCATTAGAAAAAGGTGAGGAGCTTGAGTGACCGATAGGATTAAAGCCATGTTTACCTGGATTTCCATTTCTAACGATATTAGATTTTAATGGAATCAGACCTCTCTTACCAAAACTAGCCCCAAACAATTTTTCAATTAAGTTGCTGTCGTTTCTTTTCATAAATATCTCGATTCAAAATTAAAGATAAAGACAATATTCACTTTAATACTCTAGAAATAATTATCTTTATCATATATAAGGCTTTCCTGAAAAAAATGGTAAAAAAGTGGGGGAAATTTGATGTTTTTGTCCCAAATCCTTATAAATGAAGGTAAAAATTGAATATTTATGTTAACAATTGGAGAAATTGAACATGGAAAGAGAATAGAAAAGGCTTCAAGGGTATTTAGTGAAGCTGTAGATAAGTTGATTAAGCTTGAGTCTATGAAAGCAGCAAACCAAGAGAGACTTTCAAGGGGAGAGGCTTTAGCTTATGGTGAGGAAGCTATTTTAGGCCTACTATGAATGAGCTACTTCGATTAGGAAAGATCGTATTCTCTGGTGTCCTGATAGCATTCGGAATTTCAATTGGTATAGAAAAATGGAAGAAAAGAAAGTAGTGGCTGTCTATAGCGGAAGTTTCAATCCACTTCATATTGGACACTATGATATTATTCAGGCTCTTCATGATACACCCTGGATTGATAAGGTCTTGGTTGTTGTAAGTCCTAAAAATCCGGGGAAACCAGAGCGCCTATATATTCAAACTCCGACTGAAAGATTACAGGCTGTCCAGGAAATGATTCTTAGGTATGGCCTTTCTGATAAGGTAGAGGCCAGTGATATAGAATTCTCTCGAGAACAGCCTATTTGGACGGTCGATACACTACTAGAAATAAAGGCGCTATATCCTTCCCATCGTGTTGTATATGTCTGTGGAATGGATTGCCTGAAAAAGATACAGAGATGGAGAAGAGGCGATATTATTCTTCAGGACCTCCTAGTATTTCAAAGAGAGGGATACAATGGGGATGAAATAATAGCCTCTGCATATGAAAAATATCCTGATTCTAATATAGAGACATTAGATGTAATTCCTAGAAACGCGTCTTCTACATATATCCGAGAGAAGATGCAGAATGGTGAAGAAGATTATAAAGAATTAATACCATAGAAGAAATGGAAAAATATTTTACTTTGCTCAGGTTCTAAGCGGACTTAACGTACTTTTTGTTATTTCAACAATAGTGCTAGGAATTGCATCACTTGTTCTCATAATTGGAGTCTATGGTGATGGATTTGGTCTTTCAAATGAGCCTCCTATGCAAGTGGCGAAATTAAAAAGCATTACTAAGAAAGTAACATTGGTGGCAGTGCTTTCGGTTCTGGCTGCAATATTTGTGCCTTCCAAGAAAACCTATCTCTTTATGGTAGGTGGAAGATATATAGATTCAGTAATCTCTGAGAATCCGGAGATACAAGAGCTCCCTAAGAATACTATTGAGCTTTTGAATGAATATATTAAAGCTGAAACAGAAGAGTTGCGGGAGGAAAAATAATGGAAATAAAGACCTTAGTTCTGTGGACAATTCAGACACCGCATCATGGTGAGCTTAAAGTTAATGCTAAGAATGAAAAACAGGCATTAGAAAAAGCTATAGAGTTTATCCATGAGACACCACTAGACAAGAGATTGCCCACTAGGGTCGAAGATTTAGTGGTGTGTACTGCTGTAGACGTAATTGATTGTGTAATATTATGATAGCATCAGTAAAATCTAAATTTATGTGTGAATTCTGTAAAGGAAGAGTGGCTCTTGTGTCAGATGAAGATATTGTAGTTCAAGTAGATCCAGACACCCCAATAGGATTAAGGAGAGCTGATGGAGGTTCTTTATCAGTTCTATATAAATCAAAGTTACTATCTACTAAGATTTACTACTGTCCTATATGTGGTCGTAAGCTTAATCAATAAATAAAAAAAAGAGGGACTTGATTTCCCTCTATTTTTTTTATTCGTCCATATATTCAATTAAAGGACTAAGGTCTATTTCATCTTCAATAGTATAACTAGGATCTTTATAGACAATCCTATATCCTTCTAGATCTGGGTCTACATAAAATTTAGTCCATTCCCAGGAATCAAGTTGCGGATATCCAAAATCTCCGCTACATCCAGAAAGATAGACCGTCTTAGTTTTCTCATCTATTCTAAAATCTCCTCCACCAAAAACATAATTTCCATCCCCACTAAGGTCTTTATGATAACATACATTTCCAAATCTTATCCTACCCTGTGGATTAAAATAGTCAAAAGATTCTTTAGGGGCGACTATAATAAACTTTAATGCCATCTCTATAAACTATTATAAAGTTCATCGCGAATCTCTTCTTCTGCTTCCTCCAAGGTTCGCATAGTATCTCCTACTTTAAACTTAAGTCCTATTATTTTTCTTTCTGGCATAAGTATATTCCTTTATCCGGAGTCTCCCCATTCTTTACGAGATAGTAATTTAGGTCCCCGAAAGCATTAGGCCACAAAGCAATATAGTATCCTTTTTCTAGAATCTTTTTTATCCTAGAGGCATCATCCGTAAATTCTTTTGCCTTCTCCATTTTATTTCAACGCTTTAATATTAATTTTCGGTTTCAAGATAAACTCTACGGATGCACAAGGGTTAAGGTTTTCTAAGATTTCGTCCTTAGGTTTATACGCCATAGGAGATTCATCAAGAGTTTCCCGACAGACAGAAGTTGAATAGATTCCTTTCATACTCTTTTCAAAATCCTTCAGAGATATCTTAGACTTAGCTGCCGACCTAGACATTAATCTTCCTGCACCATGAGGAGCGCTGAAGTTTGTGTCTGGATTTCCTTTCCCTCGACAGACTGCAACTCCATCTCTCATATTCAAAGGTAGAAGGAAAATCTCATTCTCCTTAGCCGACACTGCCCCTTTTCGTATAATTGGGGTTGGCCCAGAAAAATCAATGTAGTTATGTCGTGTGGTAATTCGGTTTTTCTCTCGACCACCAGTAAGTTTTGTATAGATGTCAAGAATCCTATCCATAATTATCTTATGATTCCAGGATGCATACGCCATACAAATTACCATGTCCGTCAGATAGCCACGAAGATTCTCACCACTAAGATATCCTGGATGTAGATTTTGCTGTTTCCAAAGATTAATGGCAAGATCTATCTTTTGTTTAATCTCTCTTTTTTCGATTCCAGGATAAGATCTTACTTTCTCTGCAATCTCCCTCTGGATATCCTTTGGCACCTTATCGCACATAGCCTGAGATTTCCAATATTTCCATACCTTCATACCCAAGTTTCGTGAGCCAGTGTGTACCAGGACTCCTTGAAATTGTGTTACCTCCGGATGTGAGAACCCGAGAGGATTACTACCAAAAGAGTCCCAGGTATTCTCTCCTTCATCATACTCAATCATATGGTTTCCAGACCCGAGAGTTCCAATACTTTTATAGAATGTTGCTAGGTCCATTCCAATTCCGCCACACCATCTCTTTAAGTCATCCTCATCATTGAAATCAGGAATCCAAGTGAGACCGTGAGTGTTCTGATATGCTTTCTGAAGTTCTGACCTTAGATAAGCCAAAAACTCCCTAATATCAAAGCACCTGGATGGCTGTAGATTATCTCCGGTAGGTATTGACTTTCTGATTCTATGTTCAAAAAGTTCATAATCTTTCGGGTCTACCGGTTTATCTAGTAGCAGCATTGAGGCACTACACCCTATGTCGACTCCTATATAGTCCGGGTCAATATAGTCACCAAGATCTGATGTAAAACCAATTACGCATCCTTGGCCATTGTGTACATCACACATTATTCGTACCTTTCGACCAAACCATTCTGGATTTTTAATAATTTTATAAATTTGTTCTAATGCCTGTGGTTCTACTTCATCTGTAAAAATCTTACAATCTAATTTATTATTATTTATCTCTATCATATCATAAGTAAGGAAATAAAAAGAAAAGACATTAGCTTTTCTTTTTATATTTTGTTCTTCTATTTATCCATTTTTTCTCTTCTCTTTTCTTAATCAAATCTTTATTAGAAGGATCATATATCATATTCTGTGGATCTCCCTGTTGATAATAATACCCATCGGGTGCTGGCATTCCTGTATTGAGATATTTTCTTTTTATAATGGAGCTCTCACTAAGATATTTTCCCCTATCAATAGACTTCTTATAGATATCGTTGAATTTAATTCCTGCATCCTCCAGTATAAATTTCCCATCTACTGCCTTCCATCTGTAGTAAACATATTTTAATTTTTCAAATAAATCTTCTTTTCTGGATACCCAAATAAATCCCGCCGCAGTAATACGAAGTTTATCTTCAGGGCTAAGAGTCTGTATACTAGTTTCTTCTTTAGCTTCTGATACACTTTTATATTCCTTTATAAGATTTCCAAACAGGTCATATTTGAATATTCTTTTTTGAACTTTTATTTTAGACAGTGGATTATTACTGTTTCCTTTTGAATTGGTTAGTCTTAAATTTGAGATTGAGTTATCTATATCTTCTTTACTTACGGGGAAAATATGATCAATTATGTTCTTTGATTCTAATTTAATATTATGATAGCACTCATATAGTAATCTATGTACAGGATATCCTTTACAATAATTTTTAATAGTTATTAAATATTGAAGTTTTTCATCATATGTTCCAACCTTTAACGTCCCATCAATTTCTAGAACCCCACAACTATTGGCTCTTACATTTGGTATGGTAGGGTGATAATACCAATCATCTTGAAGAGGATGGCGAGATAGGTAGTCTTCTAAATTTGGATCTACTCGTTCCCAAAAAGTATTCAAAAATTTTTTATTTCTGTAAATAGATTGTTTAACCTTATCTAATATTCCGAGCCTATCTAATTCTTGTTGAGAATATATTTTGTTGGTAGTTAAATTTTTATACTGTATTTTTCTTTTTGTTGATTTTTTGAACTGACTATTCCATCTGTGATTACACCATTCTAAGTTTTCTTTGTGAAAATTTGTCTTATTCAGGTCTATATGATTCACAATTTTAAATTCATCGGGTTTTGGATTAGGAACAAAAATTAGTGCTACTATTCTATGTATCGGAATGCTTTTCTTTATATTTTTTCCTAATCTAAAACTTATTGTTGGATATTGATGTCTATCATATATTATGTAATTCCATAGATCTATAACTTTTCTTGTTGTTTGAATTCTGTAAGTTAGGCTTATTTTTCGGTTTATATAGCCAATTCTATCTAAACTAATCCATTCATCATCAGGAAAGTCATCGTAGAAGTATTCCATTATATCTTCTGTCCTGTAATTAATAACTAATACTTTTTCTCTACTTCCTTCTAAATCAAATGATGCTACGCCATAACCTTCTGGATCCCATAAATCTCTATGCACAAATTTATCTTTCCACCCAAGAGGTAGTTTTTCTTTTAATTCATTACATATCATTTCTACTATGACATTTACAGTTGTCTTCTGTTTTAAATTAACTTTAATAACATTTCTTAGTTTAGAAGATATACTAAAGGGGCCTAATCTCTAGTATATCTTCTAAGAAATGTTATGTAATCTATTGAAAGAGAACAGATATAGAATTTAAAATAATAATACTATAGCTGTTCTTCTCTCATTTATAAGATTTTTAGTCCTAGAAAATAGCAAAACGTGGTATTTCAGAAATAAAAAAAGAAAGAGAGAGAGAGAGCGTTTAGTTCTCGCTCTCTAGCCAGGTCTCTAGGTCGATCTTAGCGTCTTGTCCTATATATTCTTCTGTTGCTTTCTGAAGTTCTGGTATGTTTTCTGGGACAAACTTCAAAATCATCCACTTCCAATCGTATTGAGGTCGGCCAAATGGATTTTGTATAGTGGCAACTTTGTTTGGGTTGGAAATAAGCTTTTCAGTATATATACATGATGGAGGGACTAGAAGTAATCCACTGGGCTCTGGAACATATATATCAAGCAAGGAAATTAGTTCTGATCCATATTCTAAATTTACAAACTCTCCTCGTCCTTCCCAGCTCCAAGTATCCCCAGGCTCTCCACCACAGTCTACTACAATCTTATCTAAGTCAAAAGCTTCTAAGACCCAGGCTTGATAATTTTTTATATTCAACTCTTTCATGCGTCAAAATCTAAGAATCCCGAAAGAAGTTCTGTATACTCTTCCTTCTCAATTTCTGTATAATTGTTTTCTTTAAATTCACGAACAGGTAAAGACTCCTTAGTATGAATAAATACACTCATATCCCCCGGCGTGTATATAGTTTCTTGAGCCTGAAATCCTGTAATAAGAACTTGATGATCCTTGGCGCTTGTTTCTACTGGATGAAAGACTTCTATTCCGCCAGCAAAAGTGTCTCTCTTAAAGTATTTTCCAATAAGACTATTAGCAAACTCTATATGTTCTTGATATTTTAATTTAAACTTTAAGTTATCAAGCTCTCTTACTTTCTTGTAGTGTTCAGAAATCTCAGCATTAATAGCATCTAATTTATTTTTCGTAAATTCGTCCATTATCGTAAAACTTTATATGTTATATTATTTACTTCATTCATGTATTCATCGACCATCTCCTGAGTTATATTTAATTCAGAAACATCGATGTGGTCTGGACAAAATACTTTATCTCTATAGACAACCCATGGACAATTATCTAAGTCTTTCTTTGATTTTTCTAGAGTAGGCCTGATAATAGTCTTAAGTCCGGTATTAAAGTCATCTATCTGTTCCCGAGTTTTAATATTAGACATAGGAACACCAACACCAAAACTCTGAACATCGACTACCCAGGAGTCTATATTGTACAGCCCAGGTTTTGCATGATCATTACTAATTTTCTGGTTCTTATTCCATAGAGATAGATTCCCATTAGGTAGAGTTAGTTTTTTCTTTTTCATCGCCCACTTTAGAAATGGAAGAACTGCCTTAGGATACGTAAGATATGGCAGGAAATAATGACTTACCGACCTATTGCCATCAAATACATTCCCAGTTACTAAAGAGATTATGTACCCTCTAGCCGAACCATAATTAACCTTCTTTTTTAGTGGTAATATAACTTCTCTTGCATCCATGTATATATCAGTCCACCCAATATCGCATGGCTGATAGTATAGTGAGAAATCTTCGAAGGGGAGCTCATAGTATCCATCTCCGAGAGGTCTTAGTTCTGTAGATTTAGCATCAAAAAGGCTCTCAAAGAAATTAATACAAGCGGAAGCTCCTTTATTGATTACCCAGAGCTTCTTCCCAGCTAATTTTTCTGCTTTCTGTCGTTCTGCTTCGGAATATGAATCTGGGGTAACTTCTCTTGAGCTAGGGTCTATATAAATTCCTACACTAGACCCCTTAATTTTATCTACACTCTTTCCTATAAATCCAGAGTTTAAAAATTCTTGTAATTTCATTTAAATCTAATTTTATCTTTCATTAGTAAGGAAATAAAAAGAGGGATTATTATTTCTTTCCCTCTTTCTTTTGTATAATATCATCTAAAACTGTTTTATTATACGGTGACTTGGCTTTCTTAATGACCCAACTCTCTATCTCTTTATTAGTTGGGTTTTCCTCCTCCGGATGATATTTTTTATACATCTTTTTAACCTGTGATCTATAATGCGCATAATTTCCTAGATTTACTGCACCAGAACCAATAGTTAGGGCTAAGTGTGGTAATACTAGTTTTTTATTCTTTATAGATTTAATAGCAGATACCCCGACACCAGCAGCAAGGGTTCCCGCCGCGGCGGTATGGACCATAACAGTAGTTTTTGCTAACTTTTTAAGCTTCTTCCTGTCATCCTCTGAAATCTCACTAAATAATCCTTGCCTTATCTTGTAGGTCTCAGGATTATTTTTAAATTCATCTTCAGCCGCTACCTCTTTATATGCCTGATGATTTAAAGCTTCATAGGCAGGATTTTTAGCTTGGACGTAACTATAATCTCCGGCCCTAAAACGCTTTCTGAATTTTGGCTTAAAGGAAGCAGAGGTAGTATAAAGGTTTTGTCGTAATATTATCATATAATTCCTCTCCTAATCTTTTCTTTACCTAACCACTCTAAGGCACGAACATATCCAATTTTCCACATAGTACTTCCTGGCTTGAATTGCTTATTAATTTTAGCTCTCATCTTAAGAAGTTCGTTAGCCAGGAAATTACGAACTCTAGAAAACACGCGTCTAACTATCATATTCCATCTCTATTTGCTTTGGGCCTAGGTTAGTATTATTAGCTTTAAACCCTACTTTTGTATATAGATTAATTGCAGCTTGATTATTCCGTGAAACGCTTAATTTTTTACAGCCTGATTTTATTGCCATCCTAATCAGCTTCTCTCCAAATCCTTTCTCACGATATTTAGATAAAACTTCAAGAGCGACTATATAATCCCCTTCCCAAGCACAATATCCAATTAAATCTCTTTTATCTCTAGAAATAAACATGACACCAACAACATCTTTCCCAGTCCTTGCATGTTTAAGTAGATTTCCAGAATTTTTATATTTCCTTACCTCTTTTTCTGTGTATGGAATTGCAAAATATGTTCTCTTAATTATCATATTATTCTAATTTTTAAAAGGAAAGATAAGGGAATTTCACAACTGCCTTCTTCCCTTGCCACACTATA
>AUXO018743864.1_pt1 | contig 14433 bp, 18 predicted proteins | sample 768731 | NCBI WGS metagenome assembly AUXO01 (sample SAMN02715735, study PRJNA202380) | gut metagenome | biome: sheep rumen | host: Ovis aries | place: New Zealand: Palmerston North | reverse complement strand
TACTACACCAACAATAATAAATGGTAATATAAGAAAGATTGATAGAACTAATCTATCATATATTGAACCACATAGGATAATTATTAAAGGAATAACCTTTTTAGCCTTTAATTATTCAAAACCTATATATGTAGGTAATTTATCAAACAAACTTTAAATAAACCTAGTGATATAGTAAAACAACCTTATGTATTTGAATTTTTAGCTGTAAAAGAACCCAAGCCACTTTTAGAAAAAGATTTAGAATATAAGTTAATAAGACACATTGAAGATTTTTTGCTTGAATTAGGTAAAGGATTCATGTTTGTTGGATTGCAGCAACGAATAACTCTTAAAACAGAAAATTTAGGTCAAATGAATTTATACTTAAATTATTATGAAAATGCCGTTAATAGTGAAGATGATGGCAAACCAATAGGTATAATATTATGTGCTGAAAAAGATAATGTAATGTTAGAGTATGCCTTAGGTGGTTTATCTAATAATATATTTGCATCAACTTATACTTACTACATTCCTAATAAAGAACAATTAATTAGTGAAATTGAAAAAGTACTATAAGGAAATGAAAAATAAGTTTAATACTATAATATTATTGTTTAAATCTATTTATATTCATTTTGGGTTAATCAACTAAATTATATACATGTAAATTTCATTAAAAGAGTATGAAAAAATAATTTTTTTTGATATAATGCTTATAATAAATAGGTTTATAAGGTTAATCTATAGATTTGGAGTGAAGTTATGAGTGTTGAAGAACTAGAAGTATTAAGAAAAAAAGCAAGAAATATTGTATTAATAGGAGTTTTAATAAGTATAGTAATTGCCATTATATTATTTATTACATTACAATCTCCTTATATTTCATTTTTTGCTTTTATTTTTGGTACAATTGTAACTACCAAAATTAATATAAAGCCTACAAAAAGGTTTACATTAGCATTTAAAGAAGCATTTGTTTTAAAATCCCTTAAATCTGTTTTTACCGATTTAGTTTACGAGCCAGAAAAGGGATTAGATGAATCTATAATAAGTAATACAGGAATGATGGATATGGGTGATAGATATTCATCTAATGATTATATTTCTGGTAAATATAAAAATATTAATGTTGTTCAATCTGATGTCCATATTGAAGAAGAACATGAAACAACTGATAGTGATGGTAATACTACAACGACCTGGGTTACAATTTTTAGAGGAAGATGGATGATATTTGATTTTAATAAGTGTTTCAAAGCAAATATCCAAGTATGTCAGAAAGGTTTTGGGAATTCTAGATTAAGTAATTGGGGTGCAAAAATAAAATATAAGAAAGTTATGATGGAAGATCAAGTATTTAACAACAGTTTTAGAACATATGCACAAGATGAGCATGATGCATTTTACATTTTAACTCCATCATTAATGGAAAAAATTAAGAAATTAGCAAGCAATATTTCTGGTAAACTGTTATTTTGTTTTATTGATAACAAACTACATATAGGAATACAAAATAATAAAGATTCATTTGAACATGGTATATTTACTAAAATAAATGAAGAAAAGGTTACTAACGAGATTTCACAAGATATAAAACTAATTACAAATTTTGTGGATGAATTGAGTTTAGATAACGATTTATTCAGAAGGGAGGTGTAGTATGAATCCATTATATATTTTAATTGCAGTAGTTGTAATTATACTTATTTTTGTAATATGGTATATATCAACTTCTAATAAATTAAATAGATCAGTTGTAAAAATTGATGAGGCACTTTCAGGAATAGATGTTGCTTTAACAAAAAGATATGATGTTTTAACAAAAATGATTGATGTTGTTAAATCGTATACAAAGCATGAAAAAGAAACTTTATTCGAAGTAATTAATCTTCGTAAAGATATGTCTATAAAGGAAAGAAATGATGCAAATCGTGCTATGGATGAAAATTTTAAAAAAATTAATGTTGTAGCTGAAAGTTATCCAGAATTAAAATCAAGCGAAAACTATAAGACATTACAACAATCTATAGCAGATGTAGAAGAACATTTACAAGCAGCAAGAAGACTTTATAATTCAAATATTTCATTATATAATCAATTATTAGTTTCATTTCCAACTAGTAGCATTGCCAAAAGTAAAGGAATGACTAAAAAAGAATTCTTTGAAGCAGATGAAGTAAAAAAAGAAGATGTAAAAATAGACTTATAAAGAATAAAAGATAATTTAGAAATAAACTAAATTATTTTTTTGTCATAAAATATTAATTAGGGAATAAATATTTTTCTTCAAATTATATATATGTTATTCCAAATATTTATTTACTAATTAATTAGTAATTTAAGTTATACATGTAAACTTAATGTAAAACATTATATATTTCTATAAATTAATCTTTATTATTAAAATGTGATGTTATAATGTATACAAGATTCTTGAGGTAATTTGTATGAGTAAAAATAAAAAAGAAAATGTAAATCGGAAAGGCCTTTATCAAAGTTTTATTATTATTCTTGCCATCTTTATTATATTGTTTACCATTTTTGATAATACTGGTGATAGAGTCTTAATTAAAGAAGAAAAAAACACTGCTTTAAAATACATTTATAAAAAATACAAAATTAAACCAAAAATTGTGTCTAGTAATGTTGATAAAGCCTGTGAACAATCCGGCTTCTTAAATTTCACTTGTGAAGATACCTACTATGGCGTAATTTATATCTTGAAATACAAAAATAAAAAATTTAGAGTTTATGTACCATATTCCTATTCGACTACTAGTTTTGATTATCCTAAAGACGATTATCAACTTGATGAGATAAGACAAGAATTTGTAAAACAAATTAGTAAAATAATTGGTGCAACTCCTTATGATTTTAATGTTAACTTCGTTAATGATAATGGGAATTTTGCTGATGATAGTAATTTGTTTAGAGATTATTATGATGGAAAAAATATTGAAAATTTAATAAAGAATTATGATGAAATAAGATTTACGTTTAAATATATTAATAATGTAGACTTGTTAAATGTTAGTGAATTTGGCTCATTTTCAAAAAAAATGCTTGGTACATTTGTTCAATTCAATTCATTAGAAGATTTTAAAGAAAATAAGAAATATCAGGATTCTTCTTTGTATGATTATGGTGATCCGTTATTCATAAAAGATGTACTTAAATTTAGTTATGGGAAAGTAGAAAGTTATTATAATTATGGCAATATAAAGAAATTATCGTTGCCTTATGTAATAGAAGGCACTCATGCGTATGAAGCATTTAGAAAATCAAATGGCTTTATATCAAAATCTAATAATAAAAGTATTATTAATATTAATGATAATCCTGCTTTGATTTCACCTATATATATAGTTGATTTTCCAGATGATAAATTACTACGAAATGATTATAATAATATTTATATTTATTTAAAGAAAGAGGAAATAGAAAATTTTAAAGAAAATGAATTATCACAATATAAGATAGCTAAGATTAGTTTTATTAATGATAATAAAAAAATATCATATTATAAAACATTTGAAGAAATAGGTGATTATTTAAGACTAAGATTTCATTATGATAGTAATATTGACAAACTACAAATTGTACTGATAAAACCATCTTCATCAGTTCAAGATTAGTTGGGAAAATGATGATGGACATCTTCTCGAGATTGTATAAAACTATTAATTTTTAAATGTATTATTGTGTTTTTCTTAATCATATCTATGAGTGATTAATAGAAATCTCATGTTGATTTAAAAACATTTATATTTTCTTCTTAAATAATCTTTTTCTAATTCATATTTATTATTTATATTTAGAATATGTTTTCTATTTCTATAGAAGTTGTTTTCATTTTTTATAATATTTGTTTTTTTAAATTTATAATTATTTAGATATCTTTCTAGTAAAAATTTATTATATATATAATAAATTTTATTTTTTTCTTTGGTTATTATTAATACTAATAAAATTATAAATATATAATTATTAATATATGTTTTATTACTCATAAAAAATATAGTAAATGTAATAAAATAACTTAATATAATTACTATTTTATAACTAATTTTATATGGGAATATTTTTTGTAGGAGAACATTTACTATTTTTCCTCCATCTAATGGATATATTGGTAATAGATTAAATAATAATATTCCACTATGATATACTTTTATTATTTTAATATAATATGGAAATAATACACTTAATAATAAATATGCTATTTGTTGAAATATAGGACCCATCATTAATATTATTAATTCTTTTATTGGATGTATATTTAAATTAGATTCTACTACGGATATTCCACCTAATGGATATAAGTAAATATGTTTTATTTTTAGTTTAAAAAGATAAGAAAAAAGTATATGTCCACATTCATGTATAATAATTAGAGAATATATTATAATAAATTCTTTAAATGATCCGGTTAAAAACATAATTACTATAAAGATATAAACTAGTGGATTTATTTTAAACATACTTTTTATAGTCTAAATATTTTCCATTTTTTTGAAAGGTTAAGAATAACTCATTATTTTTTACTTCTCCTATTAATTCTCCTTTTTCTACATAATCGTATAATTTTAAATTATTAATATTTATATTAGAATAAAATGTATCAATTCCATTTACTTGTTCAATAATAATTGTATTCCCTATTTTCTCTTTTTCTCCAATAAATACTACTATTCCACTTTCTATCGCTGGGACCATGTAATTATCTATTACTTTTAATTTGGCTCCATTTTGATATTTTTCTATTTTTTCATATGATAGTTTTTCATTAAATACTGTTTCTTGTTCTTTAATTTTTTTTTCAACTGATAAGATATTTCCAAAATACTTTTCATATTGTTTTTTTATTTTTTGAAATGGAAAGCTTTTTTCATATACATTTGTTTTTATTTTTTCTTTTAGAGTTGGATTATTCTTAGTAGCAATCATTCCTAATAAGAATATTATAATTGTATATAATAATTTATTTATTTTTTTTCTAATACTTTTTTTTAATACTAGTTTTTTTTCTACTCTTCTATTCATAATACCATCCTTTAATTCATTTTATGTAAAAAAAAAGAAAGTATGTTTAATTTATACTTATCTTTTTATACTTTTTTGGTATCTTATTTATAATAATATATAATATTTCCCCTACTATACAGTTTAATAATAAACTATGTATAATTTTATAAATTACTTTAGTTAAAGTAATTGGTACTAGTTGAAATAACCATAAAATTAATGCATAACTTGATTCATATATAGTGATTATTAGTATAATAAAAATGATTAATCTAATATGAGTTATTTCATAGTTTTTATTTATATATTTTGATATAAAACCTATTATAGTAAATAATATAGCATTTAAAAATAATAAGTTTGTATAAAACAAATCATAAATTATTCCAAATATAAATAATAAGATATAATACTTCTTATCTTTTTTTTGATATAGAGGAGTTATTATAAAAATAGTAGTTAATGTTAATAATGGAGTAAATATACTAAGCTGATTGGATAAATATGGGAGAAAGTTTGTTATAAGTCCATCTAATAAAAGCGATATTATCATTAATATAATTGTCATTTCTTTTCTCCTAATATTGTTACATAATGTATATCATTAAAGTTTTGATTTGTTTTTATTAGTACTGTTTTACTTAAATTATACTTATCACTTAGTACTTTTTCTACTGTTCCAATATATATTCCTCCTGGAAAAAATTCTCCTAGTCCACTTGTTAATACTGTATCTCCTTTTTTTATCTCCGTTGTTTTATCTATTCCAGATGCTTTTATATATCCTGTTTTTTTATCAAATCCATTCATTATAGCATAGTTATCTATTTCATTTGTTTTTATTGCAACACTTACTTTAAAATTAATATCGTCAGATGTAATTAATTTTATTTCACTTGAATGGGAATATAATTTTGATATTTTTCCAATTAATCCATTCTTTGTTACTACTGCCATATTCTTTTTAATATTATCTTTTCTTCCTTTATCTATCGTTATTGTATTAAACCAATAACTTTTATTTCTTGATAATATTGTTGCATTTATAGGAGTGTATTCTGTTAAGGTGTGGTTTAGTTCTAATGTTTCTTTTAATTCTTTAATTTCTTTTTCTAAAGAAGTATTAATATTTTTTTGAATTGTATAGCTTTTAGTTTTATCACTTATACAATCTTTTTTTAAACTTGATATAGGAAATAGTTCAGTTTTTTGTATAAAGGTACTTATATTATTTAAAAAGTTCTCAATTTTTCCTGTTTTTCTATTAGCATTTATTGAAATTGTAAGTAATATAATACATACTACTCCTATAATAATTCCTATAATATTTTTTTTATTCTTTTCTTTTTTTTTCATAAACATCATCTCTTCCTTATTATAGTATAAAAAAAACTTTCATTCAATTAAAGATTTAAGATATCTTGATTTTCATAAAAACTAAAGTATTTATTTTCCCCTACTATTATATGATCTATTACAGGGATTCCTTGTATTTCTCCTGTTTTCATCAAGGCTTTTGTAAATAGTATATCTGCTTTACTTGGTTCAACATCATTAGATGGATGATTATGAAGACATACAATAAAACTAGCACTTAATAAATAAGCTTCTTTAAAGACTTCTCTAGTATGTGTTGTTGCACTATTTATTGTACCAATGAATAGATTTTTCCTTTTAATTAATTCTTGTTTATTATTAAAATAATAGCAGTAAAAATATTCTTGTTTTAATCCAGTAAATAGATATTTGGAATCTTTCCATATTTTCTCAGCATTTTCTAATTTTTCTAACTTATTATTTTCTTTTAACCATATTCTTTTTCCTAATTCTATCGCTGCTAAAAGTTCCATTGCTTTTACTTCTCCAATTCCATTTATTGATACTAATTCTTGTAGTGTTATATTTTGTAAATCTTTTATATCTATTTTTTTTAATAATTCTAATGATAATTCATTTACATTTTTTCCTTTTCTTCCTGTTTTTAATATAATTGATAATAATTCTTTATCAGATAGATTTTTAATACCAACTTGTTTTAATCTCTCTCTTGGTCTTTCTTCTATTGGTAATTCTTTTATTTTATAACTCATATATCCTCTTATATATTATTCTCCATTTAAATAAAAATACTACTCTTTTTTTATCATTTCTTCATAATTTGCTAAAATAACTTTTTCTATTAAAAGTATTTGTTCATCATCCTTTGTATTTTTTATTAAATAATCTAACTGATTTAAATTTTCTGAAAAGGAATCTGAGCTAATGTTTTTTTGTATAATAATTGTATTTATTCCTGCTTTTTCATATATTTCTTTTATTTTTTTTAATATAGACAAATCCTTTGTAATTGCTATAAAGACATAATATTTATTATTATGTTTTTCTATTATTTTATCATTTAAGTATTTACAATTTTCTTTTAATAGTTTTTTATTATTATAAATTCCTTCTTGTAATAAATAATAAGTATCTTTATTAGCAAGTTGCTTTATTGTTTCTATTTTTTTTCCAAATACTATTTCTCCTAATAAAAAGCCTATTCCTATAAAAAATATTATTTTGAATAATACTTTTTTCATTATATCACCGATGTTATTGTAGCAAGTTTTCTTTATTATATATGTCGAAAAAATAGATCATGTGATCTATTTTTTATTTATTTGTTTATATGTTACAAATGTAATAATTGATAATCCTCCTACCAAAAGATATAACCAAAATGGAATTATTCCCCATACTTCTTTTAATTGAATAATAATATTTATAATTGTTATAACTATACCTGTTGTAAATAATTGTTTATATTCTTTTTTATAAAATCCTATTAATATAACTATTAATCCTAGTATTCCTATATATAAACCAATTATATAACTAGTAGTTGTTATTATAAATAATACTGATAATATAATACCAATTACTGCAGTTAATTCTTTATCTTTTTGATTATTTATAAAGAAAGTGATGATTATAAAAGTTAAATATAGAATAATTATGCTTAACATTATATAGAAATAATCTTGATAATCAGATATTTCACTAGTTATATTTAATAATGGAACAACTATTGCTAGATAATTTAATCTATCTATATTTTTATCTTTTATAAAGATTATGAATATAATTAGTAACCATAAGAAAATACCAGAATTTATTATTATATCAGTTGAACATATTTTATATGAAAATAACAATGTATATAAATATACTAATAAATATATAAAACTAATAATTTTTTTTCTTTCAATATTATTTATAAATCCATCTCTTAATAGATAAATAATTGATAAAGCTATTAATACTATCGATGTAATGTCTTGTTGTATTATTAAGAAGAATAGATTTATTCCTACTGATAGTATTAAGTAAAACTCATATTTGCTTTTTTCTTTATTAAAGAAATGAATAATACAATATATAATTGATGTAATTGCTAATACTTGTTGAATTATTATGTTATAACTAGATAATTCTCTTATAACATTGGATAATGTTAATATAGATGAAAAAATACATAGGGGTTGAATATTCATACTATATTGCATATTATGTGTATCTTCGATAATTTGTGGTAATAAAAAGTGTTCTATTAATAACGTTATATTTATTAAAAAACATATAATTGGTTCTCTTTGATATGTTATTGCTATAGCAAAAAAACTTAATGCTAAATATAATATATAATTAATTTGACAATACTTATCATCTTCTATTATCACTTTATATTTTATTGTAATTGTTAATATAGAAAATAATATAAACATTATAAAATATAGGGAAGATACTGTTAACTGTAAATTTCTTATTGATATAATTCCTAATAAATATATTATAATTAGTCTTATAATTGGTTGGTCTTTTTCTTTTTTTGTTAATAATATTTGAGTTAGTATTATGATTCCAGATAATAATAAGTAAATTATTGATGTTGATTTTGGGATAATCATTGCTGTATATATTGATGTTAAGAATGAAATACTTATACAATAATTATATAATTTTTGGTTTGATTTTATTATTATAAAAGCTAATATAATAATTGATATAATTGTTGTTATAATAACTTGATCTGGTATCATAAAGTGCATTATACTTGATAAGCTTAGTAATGTAGTCGAAAAAAATGTATATAGTAAATAATCTTTTGAGTATTTTAAATAAGTTGCTAATGAAAGTCCACTTATAACAAAAAATGTTATAAAATATGCTAAGTCTTTTTTTATACCAAAATAGGATAAATCAATTGATATCATTTTAAAATAAAATATTGAAACAAATCCAAAAATAAGGAAACTCATTGAAACAATCCAATACATATATGATGATTTATATAACTTAAATTTTTTTTCAGTTATAATGGATATTAATATAAAGATAGCTGAAAAACATAATAAAGCAATTACTTTTCCACTAGAATAAATAATCTTTTGAGTATTTTAAATAAGTTGCTAATGAAAGTCCACTTATAACAAAAAATGTTATAAAATATGCTAAGTCTTTTTTTATACCAAAATAGGATAAATCAATTGATATCATTTTAAAATAAAATATTGAAACAAATCCAAAAATAAGGAAACTCATTGAAACAATCCAATACATATATGATGATTTATATAACTTAAATTTTTTTTCAGTTATAATGGATATTAATATAAAGATAGCTGAAAAACATAATAAAGCAATTACTTTTCCACTAGATGAAATAATATTCCAAGTTGTTGTTGCAAATAAAATTCCTGATAATAATATCATTGATACTCCTAGTTTTAATAAGATATCTATTTTTTTTATTTCTGGATCCATTACTTTTTTTATAATTACTGGAGGACCATTACTATTTTTTATGTTTAAACTACTTATAGAAGATATAATAATTACACTAGATATTAAATTTACTGGTAATAAAAGTAGTCCAATTATAAATATTATTGTTTTGGCATTTGCTAGTGTTTCATCTTTACTACAACTTAAATAAAATAAAATTACTCCTGTTACAATATAAAAAAGACTGAGATAATGAAAATATCGTGTTAGCAGTCCTAATACAATATTAATTATCGCAGCAGTCTTTAAATAATTTCTTTTCATAATACACCTTCTATTCTATATATTAATTATAAAATAGATTATGTGGTTTGTCTATACTGTAGAATTTTTTTCATATCTTCAAGGCCATACGTCTCTTCTAAGGAAGAATATTGAATTACATGGAAAGATGAATCATTTATAATTTCTCTATTAAGTTGAATTCTATCGCCATTTTTTAAAATGGTTCTAACATCTTTTACTACTTCTCCATTTATGATAATATTTGGGTATCTATTTTTTGTTATAAATTCGGGATAATATTCTAAAATATAATCAGATATTGTAGATCCTTTTTTTATTTGAATTGATTGATTATTCTCACTTGTAACTGATATATGATCAACTAATGCCTCTTCTTTTATTTTTTTCCATTGTTCTTCTATGTTAAGATTTAACCCTTCAATTTGAGATAATCTTTGAACAAATAAGGAGTTTTCTACTTTTGACTGAGCTTCTTCAAAAGAAATTGGATTTTTACTAAGAAAAAATCCTGGAATTCCATATTTACATACTAAATCCATCTCTTTTGTCCTAACTTTAATACGAACTAATCCGAAGTTTGGTACAACAACATTTGTATTTAATGTTTGATAAAAATTTGTATATTCTCTTATATGATCCTCTGTTGAATGTTGAACATATTTATAGTGAATCGGAACAAGAGCCCTATAACAGGAAATTGCTTTTTCTGAATCTATAATAGCTTTCAAATAATATAGATTAAAATTAGACTCTATGTTGGTTCCTTCAAGTATTTTTTTATAAATGCTACATATTGTTTGTTCTCTTATAATTACTTCATTTTTTAGATTTTCCTTTAATAAATCATTTGATATTATTTCTTTCATTGGCTGTAATTGTTCCATAAAGTAATCCTCTAATTCTTTTTTTCTATCTTGTATAATATTGTAATTTACAGGATCAATATATTTTAGTGATAAATCTTCTAATTGATTCTTAACTTGATAAGCTCCTATAGCCTTGGCTAATGGAACATATACTAGCATCGTTTCTATGGCTTTTTTTACTCTTTTTTCCGGATTTTTTTTATACTTTAGTGTCTTCATATTATGAAGTCTATCGGATAATTTTATGACAGCTATTCTGAAATCCTTTTTTGAACTTTTAATGATTCTAATAATGTTTCCTGCATCCATTCCATCTTCAGCAGCAAACTTTGGAATATTGGTAACTCCATCTACTAACATAGCAGCAGTTGGATTTATTAATCTAGCAATATCTTCCTTTTTAAATGGAACTGTTGCATCTTCAATAGTATCATGTAGTAAAGCTGCACTAATTGCATCAGGGTCATAAAGTTGCATATCTTTTATATTATTATATGCAACCCAAAGAGGATGAATAATATAAGGTTCTCCGCTTTCTCTCTTTTGATTTTTGTGTATCTCTCGTGCTATTTCATATGCTTTATATACTTCTTTTCTTTTTTCTAGACTAACATTGTGTTTTTCTAGTTTTTGCAAGATTGTCTCAATTGTTACTACTTCGTTATCCATTTCGACTACCTCCTAGAAAAGATATTAATTATTCTATTAATTTCAGTCGTATCCGTTTTTTATATAGAAATACTTATATCAAATATTTATTCTTTAGTCAATTATTTTTTCAAAAAAAAAGAAGAAATCATCTTCTATCCTTGAATAATGTCTTGTACTACATTTATACTATTTGCATCAGCTTCTTGATAATTTATAACAGAATTTTCTACGTTTTCACTAAATTCATTGGTTAAACTTTGAAGCATAGCAATGTCATTTTTCAATTTATATAATACTGGAGAGACTTCTTCTGCTGCACTTCCTCCCCATGCAGATGAACCACTTTCCCCTATTGTTTTTTCATTTTCTATAAAACGATCAATCGGCTCGTCTAGTTTTTTTGAATTATTATTTAAATCATTTGCTGCTTCTTTTAATGATTGATATACTACTTTTCCATCCATATTATCCCTCCTTACATCATTCCTATGTTTTCACTTTCAGCATTACTATAATTATTTGCTGCTACTTGTAGTGCCGGTCCTAAAGATTCTAGTTCTTGTAGATGACTTTCTAAAGTATGACGTATTCCATCAAATTTTTCTAAAAAGTGATTTCTAGCATCGCCTTTCCATGAATCATTTGCAGTGACTTGTTCAATTATATTAAGTATTTTTGTATATCTTTCTCTTACTTCGCTTGCAATTTGTTTATAATTATTTGCTGTAGATAACAATTTTTCCGAATTTACATTTAAATTATCCATATCCTACCTCCATATTTAATATATTATATTTATTTTTTTATTACAAGTATTTATTTTGCTCTTTCTTTAAATTCAATTGAAAAATTATTTTTAAATTCTATTGGTGTAGATACTACTTTTCCTGTAAAGTTTTTTAAATTATTCTCTGTTTCTTTTACACTTTTTAGATATTCTTCTAACCATGAAAATGCATTATTATAATCTTTTGCTAACCGACTTATTTGAACTGTTGTTGATTGATATATTGATGATATAGTAGAACTACTCTTTATTCCTTTCCACTCCTCTTCTAATGATTCAATATCTTTTTTTAAATTATTCAATTCATTTAATTTATCAGTCATATTTTTTATTTTTATTTTAAACACATCCATTATTTATACACCCCCTAAATTTGATATCTGATTAATACAGTTTTCCATTTCTTTTTCTTGATTATATAGGACTTGTTCTAATTCAGTTGTACTTAAATTGTTTTGTCTTGCTATAACAATTTTATTTTTATTTTCCTTTGCTGCTTTTTCATTTGATTTATATGTGGATATTAAACTGCATATTTTTTGTATTCTAACTAAATTATTTTTTATATCATTATATATAACACTATCTATATTTGTAAAAAAATTTATTATATTACTCTTAGAGTCTGCAGTCCAGATGTCATCTACTAAGCTTTCTTTAAATGATACTAGATTATTACTACTTTTTATAATTTTTTCTTCAATTGAATGTATAGATGAAGATACACTATTTTCATCTATATCTTGATATAAACCATATATACTCATATTTAGTCTCCTTATGCTTTTGTTTCTACACTACTTTTTGATTTGTCAACCATTTTGGAATAGTCTGGTATACCAAAGGCATAGACATTAGAATCTTTTATATTTCTTGTGCGAAGGTGAACACTATCAGTACCTCCATCTATTGTTGTAAATTTTCCACTTCCATCAGATTTTACAACAATACATGTATGGGTTGCACTACCTTTGCCAGTAAATAAAATATCTCCAACTTGTGGTATATAGTTCTTATTTCTGCTTTTTTTAATTAGTCTTCCTTTTCTTTTAAACCAATTTGCCCCAGATTCTGCTCCTGCAAACTTTTTTACAACATCTTGGGGAACCCCAGCAGCATTTAAAACCCAACTAGTAAACTCACTGCACCATAGTCCTGATTTTTCTCCAAAATATGCTAAATATTTTTTTCCATTTGTGTGATAAGAGCTAGAATGACCATTTAGTTCCTTTAAAGCAGTTGATACTACTTTTTGTCTTACTTCTTTTTCTGAAGCACTTAGAACATATGGTGGAGTATTTTGTTCTGTTTTGTTCTCCTCTTTTTTTGTAGTTAGAGTATTATCATTGTCTTTTTTTTGTTCTGATTTTGAATTATTTTTACTTACACTTTTTTCTGAACTTCTTGACGAGCTTTTAGAATCATTATTGCTATGATGATGAGATCCACTATGAGAGCTTGATTTTTCTTTGTGACTAGAATTAGTATTACTATTATTTGTATTATTTATAACATTGCTAGTCTCATTATTTTGTTGATTATCTGTACTATTATTAGTTATTTCAGGCTGATTTTCTTTAGTGTTTTGTGATGAGTCATTATCTGCATCTCCAATAATTGCTTTTAAATTTTTTATATTTTCTTGATCTAGTAAAAGATAATTATTTACACAACTTGCTAAAAAAAGAGCTGAATTTGCTAGTTGTTTATTTGCATCAGGCAATTTATTTAAAAGCGATTTTACTTTATTTTGATAACTAACTGCAGCACTTCCTTCCCAGGCAGAATTTGGAAGCTTACCTATAATTCTTTCTAAATTAGAGATTGTATTTTGAAATGATGTTGTAACTGAAGTCATTATATCAATGGGTTCTTTAACTTTATTATAATCTATTTTTTGTTCATCCATTATATTTCTAACTTCCTTTCTACAAATGAGTTATCCATACTTTCATACTCACCAAATACTTTTTCTAGATAATCAATATATGATTTTAAAGAGTCATTAAAATCTTCTAATGGCTTTTTATAGTTATCTTGCATTTTTTT
>AUXO017874887.1_pt1 | contig 14437 bp, 15 predicted proteins | sample 768731 | NCBI WGS metagenome assembly AUXO01 (sample SAMN02715735, study PRJNA202380) | gut metagenome | biome: sheep rumen | host: Ovis aries | place: New Zealand: Palmerston North | reverse complement strand
TAGCTCAGTTGGTAGAGCAACTGACTCTTAATCAGTGGGTCTAGGGTTCGAGCCCCTAAGGGTGTACACGAAAGCCTCTTTACAAGCATGTAAAGAGGCTTTTTTATTGCTTACGCCGACGGAACTGGACGGGAGTCATGCCGAGTTCCCGCTTAAACAACTTAAAGAAGAAATTAGTATCTGTGTACCCGCACTCATGCGTTATTTCTTTCACTGTCATATCTGTCTGCTCAAGGAGTTCACATGCTTTCTGCAATCTCAGCTGATTCATATGGACAAGAGGCGTATAACCCGTATTTTTCTTGTAATACCGGCATAGGGACGTCACCGTCAAACCTGCTATACGCGCTATGTCAGACAACCGGAAGGGTTGCGAAAGATGCTCACTCATATACTGATCTATCTTTCTCACAACGGCATCACGCGGCACACCAATATACACATGTCCTGGTTTTTTAGAAGGAAACATTTTCATGGCATTCCTCTCAGACAAGTAAATCATTATGCCATACACGGACATAAAGTTCTCCATTACATTTTCAGCACCAACCTGTCCTGACATAGCATACAAATGCTCATACACTTCCTCACTTTCGCTATAAAGTCCCTCGTCAGCATGACCCAACAATAACCTGACCCTCTGCATCTCACTCAATCGGAGCAATGACGGCGCAAACATATCTTTGTGAAACCTTATCTGTAATATGGACAGGCCTTCTTGTGCATTCGCAGGTTTGATGACCAGTGACCTATCGCTCACAGCAAGGAACACAGCATGAGGGCGAAACCGCATGGCACCATTGCCATAAAAAATCTCCGCACTGCCGTGTTCAATAATATCCAATTCATAATAATCCTTCAGGCTGTCACCTTGCATGGGATTAAATATCCTGTTGAGTATTATTCCCTTCTCTCTCTCCATTAATTCTAAAAAAAATAAGATTTATGGCAATATAAAACATTGATATGCAAAGATACAACATTTTTTATTTTGAAAAGATTTATATTGAAACATACTTTTAAATGAGAGAATAATAATTATTTATTACCTATGCGTCAATTAAAAATCACACAAAGTATCACCAACCGCGCAAGTGCCGCATTGGACAAGTATTTGGTTGAAATAGGTCGTGAGGACCTCATTACGACAGACGAAGAAGTGGAACTTGCACAGCGCATTCATAAAGGCGATGAGCGCGCTTTGGAGAGATTGGTATGCGCCAATTTGCGTTTCGTAGTCAGTGTTGCTAAACAGTACCAGAACCAAGGCTTGTCACTCAATGACCTCATCAACGAGGGTAATATGGGGCTGATAAAAGCCGCACGCAAATTTGACGAGACACGTGGTTTTAAGTTCATATCATATGCCGTCTGGTGGATCCGCCAGAGTATATTGCAGGCCATTTCAGAGCAAAGCCGCATCGTTCGCATGCCTCTGAATCAGGTCGGTTTCCAAAGCAAGTTGAGCAAAGCTAAGACAAATTTTGAGCAAAAGTATGAGCGTCAGGCGTCTATCGAGGAGCTGTCTGAATTAATGAAAGAGCCTGAGTTGAAAATCGCCGACGCACTTGGAAGCAACGGAAAGAAAGTCTCTGTCGACGCACCGCTGCAAAACGATGATTCCAGTGCGATGATAGACACCATGCAGGACGAGAACCAGGACCCTACGGACATCAAGATGGAAAGAGAGTCACTCGATGCCGACCTGGGCACAGCATTAGGTTTTCTGGCAGAGCGCGAGCAAAAAGTGCTGATTATGATTTTCGGACTCTTCGGCTGTCCTGAGATGACGGCTGAAGAAGTTGCCAACAAACTGAATCTCACGCGTGAGCGTGTACGTCAGATTAAGGAGCGTGCTTTGCGCCGCCTGCGCGACAATCAGGAAATTAACGTATTGAAAAAATACTTCTAAACGGCGTCAAAACGACATTTAAGTTTTAAAATACATATTTTTTCTCGGGCAATGAGATGTTTTCACTCATTGTCCGATTTTTTTTGTTAACTTTACAATCTGCATGAAGCATGCATCAGCCAAACAGAGCCACCCTTTAAGTATTTATATATGCAATACAGGATTTATTTGAATCTGGCACTCACTGCTATACTTGCGCCGATATATTCCCTTGCGCAACCCTGCTCCAAGGGTTATTACAAAGACGTATTCAACGACAGCGGCATACGCGTCACCTCACGCTCCGACCTTCCGGCAGTGCGCTACCTGGGTTTATCCATGGAAAGTTTCATCTCTGCCAAAGGTGAAGATGGTGACGTAATAACAGCCATCGACTCCATGTTGCAGAAGCAACTCATAGAAGGTTCCGAGATGGATGAAAACGGCATTTTGCTCTACCCTGACGGAGCCCCTCGCTTCAGGGTGCTATATGTCAACGGCGGCAGTTCGTTCAGTCACGGCGAGTCACTGGGACACACCGGCATAGAGCGCATCAAGCAGTTTGTCGCCAACGGCGGCAGTTATGTCGGTACTTGCGCTGGTTCAGCGCTGTCAAGCACAGGAATTTGGAAGGACACACATTTCCAGTCTCAAGAATACTATTTCGGTATATGGCCCGGTGTAATCCGCCGCACCGAATTAGCTAAGACCTATACAGGCATGAACATACCGGGGGACTCCCCGCTGCTGCGCTATTATGACTTCGGGGGCGACCTCCACATAGACAGCATGCGCCACAATCTTGGAAACCATGCTTACACCAGTTTTAACTATCCACAGGAAACCGAGGTACTCGCCACATACGAGACCGACACCATGCAACTGGAGCGTGCCATCGGCGGTGAGCCCGGCATCTGGGCATATAAGCCCTACGCCTCAGCAGGACGTGCCGTCATGTGCGGCTCACACCCCGAAGCGATAACAAAGGGAGAACGGCTGCACCTTATGAGCGCCATGCTGCGCTATGCCATGGACGGTAACGGCATTGCCAAAATCAAAGCGGACCTGCAAAACGGATCGGTACGGACGATGAACAAAAACACGCACGACGGTATGCCTGACTATACAAAGATAGGCGACAAACAATATCACCATTTCACATTCAAAATACCCAAGCATACCGAAAAAGTCACCATAACCCTCGCCTCCGTACCAGGTTACACCAACTATGATCTCTACCTTCTTGCACGAAAAGACGGCTTCGCCTTCAAAGGCGAGTCGGATGTCCAGGACCTGACTTTCGGCGTAGACAAAACCATTGAGATAGATCAACCACAGAGTGGAACATGGTATGTGTCTGTATTTTGCGACACCAGCGTGGATGCCATGCAGACAAAATACGGCGTACAATACACAGGTAGAACAGACGTACTGAACGGTGTGCCGTACACTATCAGAATAGACTATTGATGACATTGATGTCGCTCAACATCTCATTTCGTCCTTACAAGTTTTATGTTCCAAAGACTGGAATATAGATTCCATGACACGGAACGCACATTCCATAGGCTGGAACATACATTCCAGCCTATGGAACCGACAACTTATCGGTATGAGCAATGCACTCTTGCAGACTTTGCATATGCAAAGCATCCAAGAGAAACAATTACACTGACTGTTTTTTATAAAAAATATTTCTGGAACTCCTCTTCAAAGTTAGGAGTAAATATCCCCTGGCCTATATTCATCTTGATCTCCTGCATTGACCAAAACCTGCCGTCAGATAATTCCACGGCATCAGGATGTATAGGTTTATCGTATACCGTACTATACACATAGACCATCTCACGCTCTTTGCGCGAATCATATACATAGTGAGTCACCTCCTTCGGCACATAATCAGTTATGCCCAACTCCTCTCTCACCTCCCGACGGAGGGCAGTAGGGATATCTTCCCCATAGTCAACGTGACCGCCTACCGACGTATCCCATTTACCGGGCTGGATATCCTTCCAGTCAGGCCTTTTCTGAAGATAAACCTCGCCTTTGCTGTTAAACACATGGAGGTGGACCACTGGATGCAACAACCGGCTTCCGCTATGCGCCTCGCCCCGTGTCATCTTACCGATGACGCAACCGTTTTCATCAATTTGGGGCACAAAACTATCCTGTGAATCTATCATAACATCAGGGAATCAAAATAGAACTGTCTCCATAACTCAAGAAACGGAAATCGTTATCCAAAGCGTACTGGTAAACCTTGCGCCAATCCTCACCGATAAAAGCCGACACTAGAAGCAAGAGGGTACTTTTAGGCATGTGGAAGTTTGTTATCAGCCGCTTGACGAAATGATATCTGTAGCCCGGTGCGATAATAATCTGCGTACTCGTATGCAATGCCTGCAACTGATGACGGACCATATAATCCCTTATTGCTTTCAGGGCATCCATCTCACTGACACTGGCCGTTCCGGCATAAGGCTGCCACTGCTCCACCTTCAGCCCCTCCTCGGATATATCGGGATGATTTATAATATTTAACCCGATATAATACAAACTTTCAATCGTCCGCACCGACGTGGTGCCCACACAAGTACACTCTCCGTTATGACGCATCAAAGCGTCAATGGTTTGCCACGGAACAAAGATATACTCCGAATGCATTTCATGGTCCTCAATGCTCTCTGTCTTTACCGGCTTGAACGTACCGGCACCGACATGGAGCGTTATCTCATTGCGCTCTATATGCCGGGCATCTATCTGGGCCAAGACATGCTCCGTGAAATGCAGGCCTGCCGTAGGGGCAGCGACACTGCCATCTATTTTGGAATAAACTGTCTGGTAATCCCTTTTGTCACTTTCCTCCGTCGCCCTGTTCAGGTAAGGCGGTATAGGCAGTTCGCCGACCAGCGACAAAATTTCAGAGAAGGTCACATTTTCATCGTCCCAACTGAAACGGATAATGTCACTGTTGTCCGAAACACCGACCCGTTCTGCCGACAGAGTCAGCGACTTACCGTCAGCCGTGAGCTTACGGCTCAGTATGCCTTCCTTCCACTTCTTGCGGTTGCCTATCAGGCAAAGCCATTCGCATCTCTCCTTTTGACTGAAAATGCACTCATAGCTTTTAGGCTGCCAGGGCTCCAGACAAAATATCTCAATCAGTGCGCCAGTCTCCTTCCTGAAATGCAGGCGCGCCTGAATAACCTTTGTATTATTGAATATAATCAGACTATCTTCCGACAAGAACGACGTGACATCGGAAAACAAAGTGTGGCTTATCTTACCCTTATCATAAACCAATAGTTTAGAATGGTCGCGCACGGCTTTGGGATGTTTCGCTATACGTTCTTCGGGAAGATTATAATCATAATCGCTGATATGTATATGCTTGGTACTATCTTCCATATTCTGAAATTCTGGGGCAAAGTTACTCATTATAGAAGGAACAAGACCCCGTATGCCTGCGTTTTTCAAACAAAAAAAGGGCAATTCATTCAAGAATTACCCTTTAATTATTTATTATTGAACGTGATTTTTACATCATGCCGCCACCCATCGGCTGAGCCGGCATCTCAGGTTTCTCTTCTTTCTTGTCACAGATAACACACTCTGTTGTCAAGAACATACCGGCAACAGAAGCAGCATTCTCCAATGCAACACGCGTAACCTTAGCGGGGTCTACGACACCAGCCTTGCGCAAATCTTCAAACTTCTCTTTCTTTGCATTGAAGCCGTTGTTGCCTTTAGACTCACGTACCTTGTTGACAATAACAGCGCCTTCCAAACCTGCATTGAAGCAAATCTGGCGGAGAGGTTCCTCGATGGCACGACGGACGATATTGATACCTGTTGTCTCGTCTTCATTGTCGCCCTTGAGACCTTCCAGAGCTTTCTGGGCACGGATGTAAGCCACGCCACCGCCAGTCACGATACCTTCCTCGATTGCTGCACGGGTAGCACACAAAGCATCGTCGCAACGGTCTTTCTTCTCTTTCTGTTCTGCTTCAGAAACCGCACCTACTTCAAGTACGCATACGCCACCTGCCAGTTTAGCCAAACGCTCCTCCAGCTTCTCTTTGTCATAAGAAGAAGTAGTATTAGCGAGTTCATGCTTAATCTGGGCAACACGGTTCTTAATATCCTCTGCTTTACCTGCACCGTTAACGATAGTTGTAGTATCCTTGTTTACCGTCAACTTCTCGCAGGAACCGAGCATCTCCATTGTAGCCTGTTCCAATTTAAGACCCTTCTCTTCACTGATAACAACACCACCTGTCAAGATAGCGATATCTTCCAGCAAAGCCTTACGGCGGTCACCGAAGCCCGGAGCCTTGACAGCACAAATCTTCAAACCTGCGCGTATGCGGTTAAGGATTAAAGCCGTCAGAGCCTCTGAATCAACGTCTTCAGCGATAACGAGCAACGGACGATTGCTCTGTGCGACCGGCTCAAGGATTGGCAAAAAGTCTTTCAAGTTGGAAATCTTCTTGTCATAAATCAGAATGAGAGGCTTCTCCATTTCGCACTCCATCTTCTCAGAATCAGTCATGAAATATGGAGAAAGGTAACCACGGTCAAACTGCATACCCTCAACTGTCTTTAATACAGTCTCACTTGTCTTGCCGTCCTCAATCGTGATAACGCCATTAACAGAAACAGCACGCATACCGTCAGCTATCAACTTACCGATTTCCGGATCATTGTTGGCTGATATTGTAGCAACCTGTTCAATCTTGCTGTAATCACCGTCAACAGTCTCAGACTGTGACTTAATGTTTTCAACGACTTTAGCGACAGCTTTGTCGATACCACGCTTAACATCCAACGGGTTGGCACCTGCCTCAATATTCTTCATACCTTCATGAAGAATGGCCTGAGCAAGGATGGTAGCAGTAGTTGTACCGTCACCTGCATCATCGCCAGTCTTGCTGGCAACGCTCTTCAGCAACTGAGCGCCAGAATTTTCAAATGCATCGTCCAACTCTATTTCTTTGGCAACCGTCACACCATCCTTGGTAATTTTCGGAGCACCAAACTTCTTGTCAATAACAACATTGCGGCCTTTAGGACCAAGTGTCACCTTTACGGCATTTGCTAAAGCATCAGCACCAGCTGCTAACTTTTTGCGAGCCTCAACATCATATTTAATTTCTTTAGCCATAATTCAAAAGATTTAGATTTGTTAAACTGATTATTTTAAGATTGCGACAACATCGCTCTGACGCATGATAAGATATTTCTCTCCATCATACTCCAACTCAGTGCCGGCATATTTGCCATAAAGCACCTTGTCGCCTTTCTTCAAAATCATTTTTTCATCACTCTTACCCTCGCCTACTGCAACAACAGTACCCTCGAGAGGTTTTTCTTTGGCTGTATCAGGAATAATGATACCGCCCGCAGTCTTCTCCTCAGCTGCCTTTGGAGAAATCAGAACTCTGTCTGCTAATGGTTGAATTTTCATTTTAGTTAATATTTTAATGTTACTTATCTTTATTCGACAAACAATGTCACATATCACAGAAACAAAAAACGTGCCAAATATCAGAAAAAAGGATTCAACCAGACAAAAACACACAAATTGCCAATACCATGACACCATATCATCCGAATTTAAAATATTTTTCTTAGTTTTGCAATATCAACAACACAATTTTAGGATGCAACTCATAAACCTTAGCGAGCAGAATACAATTTTAAATAAGTATTTAGCTGAAATCCGCAATAAGAATTATCAGGGTAACCGTCTCCTTTTTCGTAATAACGTCAAACGCATCGGTCATGTCATGGCATACGAGTTAAGCAAGACTTTACAGTATTCCGCACAAGACATTCAGACCCCTTTAGGCGTTTCTACCATCAACTTGCCCGATGAAAACGACATCGTCATCGCCACTATTCTCCGCGCAGGACTGCCGTTCCACGAAGGTTTTCTGGATGTGTTTGACCATGCCAACAATGCTTTTGTCAGCGCATATCGCAGTTACACCAACGAGAACTGTACCGAAATCGCAGTACATGTGGAATATCTGGCATCGCCTGCTATCACCAACAAGACACTGATTATTGCGGATCCCATGCTTGCCACAGGAGAAAGTATGGAATTGGGATATCAGGCCTTTCTCTCCAAGGGCACCCCGGCACATATACACGTGGCATGTATCATCGCCACGCAGCAGGCTACCGATTACATCAAGTCGATATTCCCTGAAGACAAGACCACAATATGGTGTGCCGCCATCGACCCTGAACTGAATGAGCACAAATACATCGTTCCCGGACTTGGCGACGCTGGCGATTTGTGCTACGGATCCAAGGAGTAGGACGCCATACGGACAACTGGTAAAAGGCAGCGTAATAATACACATTTACCTTCCAGACTAAAGGTAGAAGAAAGAAATCCTTTCTTTTTTCACCTAATGAGATGTTTTTTGTTAAATAATACCTCTCCGAGGATTGTATAATAAATTAAAATGGTTACTTTTGCATAACGATCTTCGCGTAGATTAAAAAACCAACATTATTATGATAAATAGAGAATTGATCAGATTAAAGGTTGTTCAATTGGTGTACACCAACTTTAAAAATCCGGGCAAGTCGTTAGAACAAGCCGTTGACGAGTTATCCTTTAGTCTGAACAAGGCTTACGATTTATACCATTACCTCTTGCTGATTATACCTGAAATCACAGATTTGGCACGAGAGTACTATGAGTCATCATATACCCGTATGCAAAGTCTGGGTGAGGGCAATCTTCCAAATCCGCGTTTCATAAATAACCGCCTGGCAGCTCAGTTGTCCGAAAACATAGAACTCAACAAATTTGCCGACAATAAGAAAAACCACAAATGGACGGAAGCGGAAGCCGAAATCCAATCCTTATATAAGATTATCACAAGCAGTGAGACATACAAGGAATACATGGAGAGCGAAGAGGACAGTTATGAGGCTGACAAAAATCTCTGGCGCAAGATCTACAAGAAATACATTTGTGACAACGAGTCTCTGGAGAATGCCATGGAAGAATGGAGCATCTACTGGAATGACGATAAGTTTATCGTAGATACTTTTGTACTGAAGACGCTTAACCGTTTCAAGGAAGAGAATGGCGCGAACCAGCCTTTACTGGAAGCATACAACAACGAAGAGGATTGGAAATTTGCCAAAGGCCTCTTCGAGAAAGCGCTGTTGAACAGATCGGAATATGAGGACCTCATTTCGCGCAACACACACAACTGGACACTCGACCGACTGCCTATCATGGACGTGGTCATCATGGTTACCGCGCTGGCAGAAATCATCAATTTCCCGGAAATCAAGCTCAGTGTCTCTTTTAACGAATACATCAATATCGCCAAAGCATACAGCGACCCTAAAAACTCATCATACATCAACGGTCTGCTGGATAATGTGGTTAGGAAATTAATACAAGACAACAAACTTATAAAATAAAAAAAGATGACAACATTAACAATTATGCTCCAAGCTGCGGCTGGAGGCGGTTCACAATGGTCTTTCTGGATAATGATCCTTGCGGTTTTCGCTATCATGTACTTTTTCATGATTCGTCCACAGAAGAAAAGACAAAAAGAAATCGAGAAGTTCCGCAACTCACTTCAAGTCGGTGACAATGTCATTACATCAGGTGGCATCCACGCAGTGGTAAAACAGATTGACCCTGCAAATAATATAGTCACCGTCGAAATTGCTTCTGGCGTAAAGATTCAAATCGAGAAAAGTTGCATATACTCTCGCGAAGGCTTAAGCCAGCAGGTGTAATTTCTGTCCCGATAGCAGCATAACGCGAGACTTACGGAACATTCTTTATGGCCCGTAAGCGCTCATAGTTTTATTATATATCAACGGCAATGTCAAAGTATAAACAAATCAAGTTAGACAAGAAACCGGTGTCCTTACGGCCACGCAGGAATTTCTTTGTTTTCCTTGTTTGCCTCAGTCTGTCGGCATTGTTTTGGTATATTATCGCGCTGAACGAAGAGCGGGAAATCGATTTTAATCTCAAGCTCAACCTCAAGAATGTCCCTGAGAATGTCGTTGTCACCAACGCACTGCCGCCCAATATCAAAGTTACCCTTAAAGACCGTGGCGCTCAGTTGCTCTCGTACAAATACTCAGGTGGACTGCCAACTGTGAATATTGATTTCAGGAATTACGACCAGCAATCCGGTCATGTAATTTTGAAAAACAATGACATTACCAAAACACTGTTGGCAAAACTGCAAGCCACGACCAAGGTGACGGCCATCAATCCCAGCACTATAGATTATTATTACAACTTCGGGCTTCACTCCAAAGTTCCAGTGAAGTTGAGGGCATCTATAAGCACAAATAAATTTTACAACATTTCATCCGTCAAGCTCTATCCTGATTCCGTGACAGTATATAGTTCCAAGAGCATACTTGATACCCTCTCAACCATATATACTGATTACGTCACGCTCTCACAGTTGAAAGAGAAGACGATACGGCGTATTCCGTTATCAAAGATTAAAGGAGCGAAGATTGTGCCGGAGACAACCGTGCTTCGGGTTGATATTGATCAAATAACGGAGAAGACCGTCAATGTACCCATCAAGCATATTAACTTCCCTGCGACGAAAGACCTCAAGACTTTCCCTTCGAGCGTGCAAGTGACATTCCAGATAGGTACTGCCATGTACAAACAAGTTAATGCCGATGACTTTGTCATTGCCATCAGCTATGATGATGTCTTGAAGAATACAAACGGCAAACTGCACCTCTCTCTGAAGTCTGTTCCCGCGGGTGTCTCCCGCGTCCGCATCGTGCCGGAATATGTTGATTATCTCATCGAAGATGTCACAGAAGAAGAATAGTATCGGCATCACCGGTGGCATTGGAAGCGGCAAGACATATATATGTCACCTGCTGGAGCAACGTGGCATTCCCGTTTTTTATACTGACTACGAAGCCAAACAGGAAATGCTGGAGAACAGGCAGCTTCAGAAGAAACTGTCCGACTTGACGGGTTCACCCATTATCCTAAGCGATGGTACACTAAACAAGGCTCTGCTTTCAGCTTACATTGCACAGGGGGAACAATATGCCCGGCATGTCGATGCCCTCGTTCATCCTGCGACACGTCGCCGCATGAGACAATGGCTAAAAGCACAAACATGTCCTGTCGTTGCCGTTGAATGTGCCTTGCTGTTTGAGTCGGGCTATAACGAGGATGTGGATTACGCCATCGCTGTCACCGCACCCGAAGAGGTGAAAATCGCCCGTGTCATAAACCGCGACGGCCACTCACGCGAACATGTCCTGCGGATTATGGCATTGCAGCTAACTGACGCGGAAAGAGCCGCCAAGGCAGATGGCGTGATTGTCAACGACGGCATGCAACCACTCGAACCTCAAATAGACCATCTCCTCCATTCCATAACATCAAAATGAAAGCCGCCCTTATTAAAGGCGGCTTTCACTATATACGCTCTGCGTTTATTCCGCATTTCCGAAGACTATCTGCCCGTCGCGCAAGTCTGCGACAATAGGCACGTCTTTTTGCAGTTTGCCTTCAAGTATGGTCCGGCTCAAGGTATTCAGCAAATCTCTTTGAATAGCCCTCTTGACCGGTCTTGCGCCAAATTCAGCGTCAAATCCTGCCTGGGCAAGATAGCTGACGGCGGCATCGGTGACTTGCAAGTTGGTACCGTTTTCAAGCAGATGTTTGTTGACCTGTGCAATCTGGAGTCTTACAATGGCCTCAATCTCCTTCTGATGAAGCGGTTCGAATATGATAATTTCATCGATACGGTTCAAGAACTCCGGACGGAAATGGCCTTTAAGTATGTTTAGCATCGCCGCATGCATTTCTACCTTTTTCTCATCACGCTCACCCGCAGCCATGTTGTCCATCTTTTCAAAATACCGCTGGATGTTGTCGCTGCCGAGGTTACTCGTCATGATGATAATGGTGTTCTTGAAATTGACCGTCCTGCCTTTGTTGTCGGTGAGACGTCCGTCGTCCAATACCTGTAAAAGGATATTGAAGACGTCGGGATGTGCTTTTTCTATTTCGTCAAACAAAATGACAGAATAAGGTTTACGGCGCACCGCCTCGGTCAGCTGACCGCCTTCGTCATACCCGACATAGCCCGGAGGAGCACCTATCAGACGCGAGACACTGTATTTCTCTTGGTATTCACTCATATCAATTCGCGTCATCATGGTTTCGTCGTCAAACAGATATTCTGCCAGGGCTTTCGCCAGTTCGGTCTTGCCGACACCCGTCGTACCCATGAAGATGAAGGAGCCTATCGGCCGATTAGGGTCCTGTATGCCCGCACGGCTCCGTCTCACAGCATCGCTGACAGCCTTGATGGCCTCGTCCTGACCTATCACGCGCTGGTGGAGGGTCTCTTCCATGTGAAGCAGTTTGTCGCGCTCGCTCTGCAGCATTTTAGACACGGGTATGCCTGTCCAATGGCTCACGACGTCGGCAATATCCTCACTGGTGACTTCTTCTTTCAACAAGGTCTCACCCTGCGAGGCGGCTTTCTGCTGTTCTTTCAGCCGGACGATGTCATCCTCCAATGCCTGCAACCTGCCATAGCGTATTTCTGCTACCTTACCGTAATCGCCTTCGCGCTCGGCTTTTTCAGCCTGAAATTTGAGTTGTTCTATTTCGTCTTTGTCTTTCTGTATCTTTTCGTCAACCGATTTCTCGCTCTGCCACTGCGTGCGTATTTTTGTTTCTTCTTTCCTCAGCGTGTCTATTTCATTACTGAGTTGTTCGAGTTTTTCGGTGTCTTTTTCGCGTTTGATGGCTTCGCGCTCTATCTCCAGCTGGCGCAGGCGGCGCGTCACGTCATCCAGTTCCTCTGGCATGGAGTTGCGCTCAATGCTCAACTTCGCCGCCGCCTCATCCATCAGGTCTATCGCCTTGTCTGGCAGGAAACGGCTGGTAATGTAGCGCGATGACAACTGTACGGCGGCAATGACCGCGTCGTCCTGGATACGCACCTTATGATGGTTTTCGTATCGTTCTTTGAGTCCTCTCAGTATGGATATACTGTCCTCTACCGTCGGCTCATCCACGATGACGATTTGGAAACGGCGGTCCAGTGCCTTGTCTTTCTCGAAATATTTTTGATATTCATCCAATGTCGTCGCCCCGATACAGCGCAATTCGCCTCTCGACAACGCCGGTTTCAGTATGTTTGCGGCATCCATCGCACCCTCGCTCTTGCCTGCACCAACCAGAGTGTGTATCTCGTCAATAAAGAGGATGATGTTGCCGTTGCTCTCCCCGACTTCCTTGATGACGCTTTTCAGACGTTCCTCAAACTCGCCCTTGTACATCGCTCCGGCTACCAGGGCTCCCATGTCGAGTGAGTAGAGTTGTTTGTGCTTCAGGTTTTCCGGCACGTCACCTCTGACGATGCGCTGCGCCAAACCTTCTGCAATGGCAGTCTTGCCTGTTCCCGGCTCTCCGACGAGGATAGGGTTGTTTTTTGTACGCCTGCTCAGTATCTGCAATACCCGCCTTATCTCATCGTCACGTCCGATGACAGGGTCCAGCTTACCGTCACGCGCGTCTTTCACCAAGTCTCTGGCATATCTGTCCAAAGCCTTGCCCTGCTCTTGTCCTGCATTATAATTGTTCATTTCCATAATACGTTGCTTTTTTATGGTTCACTGGTTAGAAATCAAATCCAGTGCCAAAAACAAATACGGACATTTTGGCGCTATCTTTGCCAAAATGTCCGCACGTCTGTAAAGCCGTAATGCCGGATGAGTCTTATGCCTCTTCCTGAGCTTCTTCGCTTTGTTCTTCCGGCAGGTCAAAGTCGGTGATGCCGTTTGTGACCAGTATGTTATACCACGTTATGAGTTTGCGGATGTCGTTCTGATACACGCGGTCGCGGTCGTAGTCCGGCAGGGCTTTCGCCATGAAGTCCTCCAGCTGTTCTTTGCTGGCTTTCTTGGGGTCGAGGTCAACGGGCTTGCCGTCCTGCATTGTCTTGATATTGTTGAATACCGTCAGGAGCGGCGTGTCGTCACCGTCGGTGTACATTGACACATCGTTCAGTGACGTTATTTTGTCATGCAGTCCCACAGCGAATCTTTTCTTTTGTTCGTCGAGTGTCTCCACGATGATGGTTGAGCGTCCTCTCGACACCATGACATATAGACCTGATTTTCCTGAAATGGCTAATATTGTTTTTTCCATATTTTATTATTGTAATTATTAAGTTTAGTTTCTGATGATTGTTGCCGTGCGGTCGGGACCCACCGAGACGATGGTGACCGGGATGCCCATGTATTTTTCTATGAAGGCGATGTAGTCCGACAGTGCCTTGGGAAATTCGCTTTCCGATTTCATCTGCGTCAGGTCACAGTTCCAGCCTTCCAGTTCTTCGTTTACTGCCTCCCAGCCGTTAAGGTCGTATGGCATGTCGGTAGTCCGCTGCCCGTCTTTTTGATAGGCGGTACACACTTTTATGGTCTCGAAGTCATCAAGGACGTCACTTTTCATCATGATGAGCTGGGTGACGCCGTTGA
>AUXO017374119.1_pt1 | contig 14440 bp, 9 predicted proteins | sample 768731 | NCBI WGS metagenome assembly AUXO01 (sample SAMN02715735, study PRJNA202380) | gut metagenome | biome: sheep rumen | host: Ovis aries | place: New Zealand: Palmerston North | reverse complement strand
ATATGGTATATTATTTTATCTACATATCCTAAATCTTGCATTGATTTATCAGTTATAATTATTGCTTTTGACACTCCAGGCATTTTTTCTAAATATTGAATTGAGCCTGGTTCAAAATAAATTTTTTCTGGAACCTTAAACCATTGCATATTTACTCTTCTTTGAGCAACTCTTTTGTAATTTATTAAATTCACAGAAGATACGTTTGATGTTGTTGAATTTCCACCAAAAGTTCCACAACCAAGTGTAAGTGATGGTATGTTGGTATTATAAATATCTCCAATTGCCCCATGTGTTGATGGTGAGTTTACTATTATTCTTCCTGCTTTAACTGTTCTTGAGAATTTAGAAATAGTTTCTTGATTCTCTGAATGAATAACTGCGGAATGCCCCATTCCACCATATTTTATTAATTTATCTGCAATATCAATTCCTTCATCTGCTGTTTTTACAACATAATAAGCTAATACTGGACTTAATTTTTCTTTTGAGAATGGATATCCATCTCCTATTCCATTTTCTTTTACTATTAATACTTTTGTATTTTCAGGGACATCAAATCCAGCTAAATTTGCAATTGTCTTTGGACTTTGTCCAACTATTTGACCATTTAATTTATTTCCATTTTTCTTGTCAAACATTACTTCTTGAAGCTTGCCTTTTTCTTCTTCATTTACAAAATAACAATTTAACAATTTTAATTCTTTTTCAAATTCTTTTGATATTTCTTTATCTACTATAACTGCTTGTTCAGAAGCACATATCATGCCATTATCAAATGATTTAGACATTACTAAATCAGTAGCAGAAGTTTTTATTTGAGCAGTTTTATCTATATAGCAAGGTACATTTCCAGGTCCAACACCTAATGCTGGTTTTCCACTTGAATAAGCAGCTTTTACCATTCCAGAACCACCTGTCGCTAAAATTAAATCAACACCAGGATGATTCATAAGAAGACTTGTAGCTAAAACAGAAGGTTTATCTATCCATAATATACAATCTTCAGGTGCACCCTCAGATACAGCTGCGTCTCTTACAATTCTTGCTGCTTCTCTACTACAGTTTTGTGCAGAAGGGTGAAATCCAAATATAATTACATTTCTTGTTTTAGCAGAAATAATGGATTTAAACATTACTGTTGAAGTTGGATTTGTAACAGGTGTAACTCCAGCAATTACCCCAACAGGTTCTGCTATTATTGAATATCCTTCTTCATCATTTTTTGAAATTACACCAACAGTTTGATCATATTTTATACTATGATAAACATATTCTGTAGCAAACATATTTTTAGTAATTTTGTCCTCATAAATTCCTCTTCCTGTTTCTTCTACTGCCATTTTTGCAAGTTTCATATGATTGTCAAGTCCTGCCATAGACATCTTTTTTACAATATTATTGACTTGCTCTTGATTTAATTTCTTAAATTCCTCAGATGCTTTCCTTGCCCTTTCCACTAAATCATTAATCATATTTTCTATTTCAACTTTATCTTCTGTTTCTCCAGCCATAAATAGACCTCCTCTGTATTTTAATAATATAAGTATATACATAATTTTTTATTTATTCAATATTTTTTATAGAGTTTTTTTAAAGATTAGTTACTTGATAATAGTTATATAGTTAAATTGCATTGAGAATAAAGTAATATTACCACTCTCTTTGTTATAGTTAAGCCCAAAAAAGATGCCCTTATAATCTGGGCACCTTTTTATTTTTCTAATATAAATAATTTTGTGGATTTACTGGTGTTCCACCTAATCTAATTTCAAAGTGTAAGTGTGGCCCTGTTGCATTACCAGTTGCACCAACTGCACCAATTGTTGTACTAGAATCCACTGATTGACCAGGAGAAACATATATTGCGCTACAATGTGCATAATATGTTTCAACACCATTGCCATGATTTATTATAATTAAATTTCCATATGAGCCTTTATATCCAGCAAATGTAACTGTTCCTGTAGTTGTTGCTCGAATTCCATTTCCTGAAGAAGTTGCAATGTCTAACCCTGTATGAATCGAAGATCTAATTGAACTTCTTTCACCAAATCTTGAAGAAATTGAACCAGATACTGGAATAGACAATGCCATTCCATTTAAATTTCCACTTGGAGCTACACTACCAGCTGTAGCATATGTTCTAGTTTTTGCAAGTTTAAGAACTTTTTCTCTTTCTTGCTTTTCTTTTTCTTTTATCTCAGCTTCATACTCAAATACTCTAGCACCTTTTACTTCATTTAAAGAGTTTTTAGCTTCTTCAAGAGTATTTACTTTATACTCATCTGTATATATTTCAACTATTCCTAGTTTAAGATCTATCTCAGATTTTAAATCAGACTTTATTTCATTTATAATACTTTCTGCATCTTTTTCAGACTCCATTACTGCTCTTTGTTCATCACCACTATTTATTGCATAAAACTTATATGTTGTTTTGGTAACATTTTGAACTGCAAGCATTACATCTTTCTCATTTGTTTTTCTGTCCCTACTAATTAGTTTTAATTCATATTCTGGCAAATTATCAATTTCTCTAAAAGCTATATTTCCAGAAGTATCATTAACATATTTTTCAACTTTTGAACTTACTAATTCTTTGTCAATTACAAATCCTATTGTCTCACCTGACAATGTAACTTTATATGCTGGTTTATATTTTACTACCACAACAGTTAAAACTATTGCAGAACCAATTGATAAAAGCTTTAGGGTTTTGAAAACTTCTTTTGTGCAATACTTAACCCAATTTACTAAAATAAGATTCACTCTCCTTTAACGTAATTTAAAATTTGTCACTAGCAAGTATTATACTATAAATAAACTTTCATTTCAAATCAAATAAATCGGTTTAAATTTTCTTCATCTAATTTAAACCGATTTTTAACTTTTTAAAAAATTATTAATTACATGTTTCCTCTTTAAATCTTTCTTTTTCTCTTTTTTACTCTTTTTTACTATATAAGTCGTTTTTTACTTTTTACTTGACAAGTTTGTGTTGCAATTCACTAACTGCTTATTCTCTCATTTAATTTCATAGATAATAATTTACTTATACCTTTTTCTTCCATAGTAACACCATAAACAGTATCAGCTGCTTCCATCGTTCCTTTTCTATGTGTTATTACTAAAAATTGAGAGTCTTTTGAAAAGTTCTTTAAATATTCTGCAAATCTAAAAACATTTACATCATCTAGTGCTGCTTCAATTTCATCTAAAACGCAAAATGGTGCTGGATTTAGTTTTAATATTGCAAATAATAATGCAATTGCTGTAAAGGCTCTCTCTCCACCAGATAAAAGCATCATGTTTTGAAGTTTTTTCCCTGGTGGCTGTACCGCAATATCTATTCCACATTCTAATATATTATTCTCATCTGCTAAAATAAGTTCTGCTTTACCACCACCAAATAGTTCTTTAAATACTTCACCAAAATTCTTATTTATAATTTTAAATTGTTCACTAAATCTTTTTTTCATAGTTTCAAGCACTTCTTCAATTACTTTTCTAAGCTTATTACTTGAATTTTCTAAATCTAGTCTTTGAGCACATATAAAATCATATCTTTCTTTTGTATCATTATATTCTTTAATGGAATCTATATTTATACTTCCTAATTCTCGTATTTCTTCACGTAGAGAGGTTACTTCTTTTTGAACTGTTTTTGGATTGTCAATAATTTCATAATCATCTGCTGTATTTGGTGTTAATTCATATTCTTCCCACATTTTATTTATTACTTGATTAAGTTCCAACTCTATTTTAGATTTTTTTAAATCTAATTTTGAAATTTGGTTTTTAAGAATATCTATTTTTTCATTTTGTTCATCTATTTTTTCTTCTACTTTGCTTAATTTTTCATTTTTTATAATTTTATTATTTTTTAATTTTTCTATTTTCTCACTACTTCCTTCAATCTGTTTTTCTAATTCCAAAATATTTTGTTTTGCAATTTCAATTTTATTTTCAAGTTCAATATTGTTTTTTTCGATATTTTCTTTTAATCTTTTTTTGTTTTCAATTGAATCAATATTTTTTTGAAATTCCAAATTTATTCTATCAACAATTTCATTAATTGATGCTTCACTTTCATCAAATGATGAAACCGATATTTTTAAATTAGTAATATCTAGATTTAAATTATCAATATAGGTACTCGTATCTTTATTAATATTTGTATATTCTTCAATAATAACATTTAAGCCTTCATTTTCTTTATCTATTTCAGCTATTTTCAAATTTAATTTTTCTTGTTTTTCTTCATTTATTTTTTTCTCTTCATGAATATTATCTAAATCTTTTCTAAATTTAGCAAGCTTAGCATCAAGTTTTAATATTTCAAGCTCTAAATTATCAATTTTTTGTTTTTCAGTAGCATAAACTATTTCTAATTCTTGAGTTTCTTTTTGTTTTTTATCAAATTTCTCTAATACATCTTTTATTTCACTTTCATATTTTTCTTTTTCTTTTTTAACATTTTCTATTTTTTTATTAATTTCATGTAGTTTTTGTTCAAGCTCTTCAATTTCTTTTCCTCTTCCTAATATACTTACAGATTTATTAGGAACTGAACCACCGCTAATGCTTCCAGATGGATTAACAATATCTCCATTTAAAGTAACTATTTTAAATTTATAAGAATTCTTCTTAGCAAGTTTAACTGCTGTATCAATACTATCAACTACCACAGTTCTTCCAAGTAGATTCGAAACAATATCTTTATATTTATTATCTGTCTTAATAAGATCAGATGCTATTCCTATAATTCCATTAATACCATGAGAACTTATTCCAGACATTTTTTGACTTTTAACTGATGTTATAGGTAAAAATGAAGCTCGCCCTAAATTATTATTTCTTAAATATTCTACTAAAGATTTAGCTTCTTCCTCTGAATCTGTAACTATATTTTGTAAAGCAGGTCCTAATGCCATTTCTATTGCTATATTGTATTCTTTTGGTGTTGAAATCAAACTAGCAAGTATGCCATGAACACCTTTCAAAGATATTTTATTATTTTCTATAGCCTCTAATAATGACTTAACACTTTTACTATATCCTTCTTTTTCCTTTTCAGTTTCAATTAGAAATTTATGTCTAGCTTCTAATATTCTATATTCTGTCTGTAAAGTATTAATCTCATTATCATATCTTTCTATTTTTTCAGAGCTATTATCTTTTTGTTTTTTTATTTCTTCTAAGTCTTTTTGCAGATTAATTTTGTTTTTCTCTACTGAATAGAATTCTTTCGATAAATCTTCTTTTTGAGTCCTTGCCATATCAAGTTCAGATACAATACTTGTAATTTCTTGATTAGTACTTTTTTCTAATTTAGAGTTATTGTCGTAATTCGCTTTTTCAGTATTAATTTCAGAGATTATTTCATACTTTTTATCAATATTATCTTGTACAACTTTTTTCTTACTTTCAATTTCTATTTCTTTTTCAGTAAGTGTTTTAGCGTATTTTTCTAGTTCTTTTTCTTTTTCTTCAAGCTCCTTAGCAAATTTTTCTTTATTTGCATATAATCCTGCTTTTCTCTCTTCTTTCGAATTTTTCTCATTTTCTAATTCAATATTACGATTTTCAAGTTCTTCTACTTCTTTAGTAAATCTTTCAAAATTCTCATTATTACTACTAATTCTTTCAGTATAAACTTTTATTTCACCATTTAATTCTTCCCTTTTTTGATTTCCTTCAAATCCCAAATTCTGAGTTTTTTCAATTTCTTCAAGTAATTTATCAATTGATTCTTTTAATTGTTCTTTTTGAGATTGTAAATCATTAAATGTCTCATCTTCTTTTACTTTTTGAATTTCAATAGAATCAATTCCTTCTAGCATAGATGTAATTTGTTTTTTATAATCTGATATATTATACAAAAAAAGTCCTACTTCAATATTTTTCAATTCATCTCTTAATTTTAAAAACTTTTTGGCTTTTTCAGATTGAGTTTTCAAATTATCAATATTAAGCTCAATTTCAGCAATAATATCATTTATTCTAAGTAAATTAAGTTTAGTTTGTTCTAACTTTTTTTCAGCCTCAACCTTCCTAGCTCTATATTTTACAATTCCGGCTGCCTCTTCAAAAATATGTCTTCTGTCTTCAGATTTATTGCTTAATATTTCATCAATTTTTCCTTGTCCAATAATAGAATAACCATCTTTTCCAATACCTGTATCCATAAATAATTCTAAAATATCCTTTAGCCTACATGGTACTTTATTTATAAAATAACCAGTCTCCCCACTTCTATATATTCTTCTTGTAATTACAACTTCGTTATATTCAATTTGAAGTTTCGAATCTGAATTATCAAAAACCAACGATGCTTCGGCATATCCTAATGATTTTCTAGCCTGAGTCCCTGCAAAAATTATATCTTCTGAAACAGTACCTCTTAAAGACTTTATACTTTGCTCTCCTAGAACCCATCTTATACAATCAGATATATTACTTTTTCCAGAACCATTAGGCCCAATAACAGCTGTTATTCCAGGCATAAATTCTAATATTGTTTTATCAGCAAATGATTTAAATCCATACATTTCTAATCTTTTTAAATACATTTTTTATTTCCTATCTAAATAAATTCTATTTATTTATAATATTATAGTTTTATATTTTTTTCAAGAGTGAACTTTGGGGACGTTCTTTAAAGTCCAAATTTCTGGACTATAGGGACACTCTTTTAAAAAATACTCAATAAATTGCACCCTTCCATCATTCTTGACTCAAAGATAATATAATGTTACAATAATAATGATAACAACAATTTAAATTAAAGGAAAAAAGTTTGTTTTTATATTATATGTAATTAATTTTGCATTACTATATAAATCTTTAGAGACAACAACACAGCTAATTGGATTAATCATAACTATTCATTTTTCAAGGAGTGTCCCTATAGTCCAGAAATTTGGACTTTAAGGAACGTCCCTTAGTCCATCCCTTAGTCCACAAAAGAAAGGTTTTATTATGAAAGAAACTTTTGATTTTTATAATAGTACATCAATTAAATCATACAACTTAGATGAAACAATAAGATATCAGTTAAAAATGCTTGATGGTCTCGATGCTTTCACAAGAAGGCACTCTGAGAATGTTGCCAATATTACTTGTAGACTTTGCGAAAATTTAGGATTAGATAAAGGTTTTACTATTTATTGTACAACATGTGCATATATACATGATTTAGGTAAAATGTTTATACCACCTTCTGTTTTGCAAAAACCAAGCAAACTTACTGATGAAGAATATGAAATTATGAAAACGCATACATCAATTGGATATAAAATGTGTATGAATGATTTAAAATTAAGGCCATATGCTGCTGGTACATTATACCATCACGAAGCTTTAGATGGAACCGGATATCCGCATGGTGTTGTAGGAAATAAAATACCTTATGAAGCACAAATTATTAGAGTTGCTGATGAATTTGAAGCTATAACTGCAAAACGTCAATATAAATCACATATTGGAATTGTTGATGCATTAAATATTTTGATTGAACATGCAAGACCTACTCCTATAAAAGATTCCACTGACCTAAAAAAGCGATTTTTTAATCCTCATGTTGGAAAAATAGACCCTAAAATTTTAAAACAATTATTTAAAGTAGTTATTGATGATACAGAATATGAAATTGTTGCAAGAACAGATTATGTTGATTTTCTTCAAAAAGAAATAAAAAGAGTAAGTCATGCAAAAAGATTTTACGACAAACATCAAAAAGCGAAAACTGAAGAAAAAAGAAAATATATTGAAGAAGAAGCTAAATATTATCTAAATGCAAATGAAAAGTTAGAAATGCTTCCTCAAATGTTAGTAGAATTTGAAGCCGCAGCTGAAGCTAGAAAAGAACATATTAAAAAATTATATAGTGAAGTAAATCAAATAAAAAAACTACGAATATAAAATTAAAAAAACTCTTAATTAAAATGAAATTAAGAGTTTTTATTTTATTAATATTGTCTTCCCCAAATCACCATATTTTTTGCTTTTTTGCCACAAACCACACATACATCAGATATATTTTTTTCTTCTTTAAATGGAATACATCTCGATTTAGCACCTGTCACATTATGAATATGTTCTTCACACTCTGCATCTCCGCACCACATTGCTTTAATAAATCCTTGGTGCTCATTAATATTTTTTTCAAATTCTTCCATATTAATTGCAATTGTTGTTTTATTTTTAACATTTTCCATACACATGTTATACATATTTTGTTGAATTTCTATCATAAGCTTTTCTAATTTATCTTCTAATTCGTTTAAAACACATTCTTGTTTTTCAAGAGTATCTCTTCTTACAATAACGCATTTATTATTTTCAATATCTCTTGGCCCAATTTCAATTCTCACAGGTACTCCACGCATTTCCCAGTCATTATATTTATATCCTGGAGAATATTGATCTCTATCATCAACTTTAATTCTAATTTTATCTTTTAAAGAATCATAAATTTCATTGACTTTTTCCATTACTCCAGTTTTTTGCATTTGAATTGGAACTATAACAGCTTGAATAGGTGCTAACTTTGGTGGAACTTTTAAGCCTCTGTTATCTCCATGTGCCATTATCATAGCACCAATTAATCTTGTTGAAATTCCCCATGAAGTATGATATGCAAATTCTTCTTTTCCATCTTTATTTTGGAATTTAACTCCAAATGGTTTTGTAAAATTTTGTCCTAAATAATGAGATGTTCCAGCTTGAATCGCACGTCCATCATGCATTAATGTTTCAACAGTATATGTATCAACTGCACCAGCAAATTTTTCTGATTCTGTTTTTCTACCTTTAATTACAGGAATTGCAAGTAAATTTTCTATAACATCAGCATAAACATCTAACATTTCCAAAGTCATTTCTCTAGCTTCTTTTTCTGTACTATGAATAGTGTGTCCTTCTTGCCAATAAAATTCCCTACTTCTTAATATAGGTCTTGTCTCTTTTTCCCATCTTAAAACATTACACCATTGGTTATATTTCATTGGTAAATCTCTCCAAGATTTAAGCCATTTTGCATACATTCTACAAAATAATGGTTCTGAAGTAGGTCTTATATATAATCGTTCTTCTAATTCTTTTCCACCCCCATGTGTTACCCATGCTACCTCTGGTGCAAAACCTTCAACATGTTCTTTTTCTGTTGTTAAATAATGTTCTGGCATTAGCATTGGAAGTGCAATATTTTCAACTCCTTTTTTCTTAAATTCATTATCTGCATATTTCTGTATATTTTCCCACATCGCATATCCATATGGTCTATATGCTATAAAACCCTTAACTTCTGTATAATCTGCCAATTCTGCTTTAATTACAATATCTGTAAACCATTTAGCAAAATCATCTTCTATATTTGTAATCTCTTTTACAAAATCATCTTTACTCATAATATCAGTCCTTTCAATAAATTATACTATAATTCTTCATTATTATCTTCATTGTTTTCATCTACCCTTTCGGGCATTGGGGCCTCAACTACTTCATCGATTACAATCTGTTCATTCTCATCTATTTTATATCTTGGAAGTTCAGGAAGTTCATCTAAACTAGAAATTCCAAATAATTTCATAAATTTATTGGTAACTTTATACATAGTTGGTCTTCCAGGTGCATTTAATCTTCCTGCATCTTCTATTAAATCAAATTCTAATAATTTATATATTGTACCATCACTACTTACACCACGTATTGTTTCAATTTCAGACCTTGTAATATTAGGATTATAAGCAATAATAGACAATGTTTCTAAAGCAGCATTAGAAATATTGGGTTTTGAGCGGTTATCAAATAAAGGATAAATATATTCATAATACTCTTTTTTTGTACAAATTTGATAATTATCATCAACTTTTAATATTTCTAAGCCACTATTATTCTCTTCATATTGAGCTTTCATATTTAAAACAATTTTGTCAATATCATCTTTACTAAGCTCTAGAACATTCATTAATTCTTTTATATTAACTTCTCTACCAGCTGCAAATAACATAGCTTCGATTATAGATTGTTCTTTACTAAAACTCATCGAATTTCTCCTTCTATATTTTTATATTATTACACGAAATCCATTTATTGTCAATGTTTTCGCCAATATAAAAATTGACACACTACATTATTTATGCTATAATATTTTTATAATTAAAACTTCTAAAGGAAAGGATTGATTATAAATGGACGAAAATGAAGATTTAAATAATAAAGACAATATAGAAATAGTTGTTGGCGATACTTCTGATTTAAGCTTTTCAGAAGTTGGAGATTTTATGAACGACTTAAAACCTCGTGATGTAAAAGGTTCTAAAAAAAATATTATAATCCCTACAAATAAAAAGAATGTTAACAAAAATGAAGAAGATGAAGATGAAAATGATACAGATTCTCAAAATTCAAATATAGAAGAAAACAATGAAGAAAAAAAGAATAATGAAAATAATTAAGATAACAAAAAAACAGTGAGCAATAATAAAATTGTTCACTGTCTTGTTTTTTATTTTTTTCTTAGTACATTAATTATCTTTTCTGTGTTTAAATTAGTTCCATAAAAATCTTTTTTACTACATCCTGCTCTTCCTCCCCCTGCACATGCGCAAGCGCACGCACAACTACTAACGCATGAACTATGATAACTACTTGAGTGCCAAGAAGGTGGACTAGAATTTCTGTGATGATAGTGGTGATAATGGCCATAACTATCATTTCTATATCCATACCCACTGTGTGAATAATATCCAAGTCCCAAAAAGAATGATGCCACATAAACAATAACTATTAAAACAACTATTATTTTAATCATTTTTAAATAATAGTTTGAATTTTTCATAAATTGAACAGTACTACTAGTAGGTGCATTATCAACTTGTTTACTATAGTCTATATTAAAAGCATTTTTTAAATATGTTATCTTAGCTGTCAGTTTCTTCCCTTTCTTTAAGCTTGAAGTCCAAACCAAATAATTATCAGAATTTGTATTTTTACTAGAACTCGTTAATACATTTTTAGCATTCCATAAAATATTTATTTTCTTAACTTCAATATCTTCAAACCATCCCGGTGTAAACTCATATACGCATTTATCGCCTTCGATTTTGTACATATAATCTTGATGAATAGAAAAACTAAATTCAACTTCTTCATCTTTTAAATATGATTTTTTAAAGTCAATTCTAATAAACTCCCCATTATCTTTATAATACTTCGCACTTTTTATATTTTTAGATAAAGCTTTTATTGCATCCACACTAGAATTTGGAATTCCAATTTTAACCCATTCAAGTGGTCCTTCTGAATCAGAATCTAAAACCTGCCATTTTATGTTATAAACTATATCTAAACTTCCATTACTTCTAGGATCGACTGTTATATTATACTCATTAATTATGTCTAAATCTTTTGCCATACAAAGATTTGGAATAAGCAAAAATAAAATTATAAAAAGTAAACCAAAAACAAATAATTTAATTTTTCTCATTACTATTTCCTCCCCTTAATGGACAAATATTTGAAATCTTTGAAGAATTTTTTCGTATATTTTTACACTTATTACTATTCCAAATTTTTTCCCATTTTACTTCTAAAATGTTTCCTAAAGAGGATTCTGCCTCTAGCCAACTTTGACATGGCATAACATTCCCATCAGGAGAAATAGCCATATTACTTAAACATGCACCACAAGATGGAATATCTAATTTCATTTTTCTTAAATCTTCTTCTGCTATCCAACCAGGTGATGTAAAACTTATTTCCATTTTTTGCTCTTCTGCATATTTACTTGCTTTTCTCATAACAGATGTAATATCTCTTTTGCTTAAATTCATTGATTTAGTGTTCTTATTTTTTGCATTTCCTGTAAAAATAATTCCTGATGCAGAAGCATATGTTACACCTAATTCATTTGCGAATTTTAAAGTATCTACATAATTCTTATTTAGTTTACATAGTGGTGTATTTATACTAACATTCAACCCTGATGCTAATGCATTTTTTATTCCTTGAACTGTTTTATCAAAATTATTTGCACCTACAAGCTCATTATGTATTTCTGGATTATTAGAATACAATGTAATTTGTACACTATCCAAGCTTGCATTATATAATCTGTCACATAATTTTCTAGTTAATAAAATGCCATTTGTATTTAATCTAGTCACAAACCATTCAGCATATTCTACAAGTTCCACTAAATCTTCCCTTACTGTTGGCTCTCCACCTGTAAATGTAATTTGAGGAATACAGTTTTTCTTACAAATATCTATTACCTTTTTCCATTCAGCAGTTGAAAGTTCTTTTGTTTCTGCATACTCTTGATTTGCTGCATAACAATACATGCATTGCTGATTGCAATTCCAATGATTATTTTTTTTCATTGAACTAATCATTAAATCAATTCTATGTGGTGCTCTCATAAACTTTGCAAAATCGCTTATACTTAATTGTCCTAAATCAATATCTACCTTTTCTTTATTAGATATAGCCACAAATAAATTAATCATATTAATTAAATCTTCTTTAAATACATCTTTTTTTACAAAATGATATATTTTTTTCATCCTATAAATTGTAATTTTAGATATATCTTCTAGCTCTTTTTCAGATATTTCTTTCCCTTTATATCTATTTACTTCATCAATAAAAATCGAAAGTAAAATTGACCATGAAGGATTAAGTGGAATAATATCTTTCCCGTTTAATATTACAATACTAGGTCTTGCTTTAAACAATGAAAACTTAGATGGAACTAGATGCAATCTAACTACTCCTGGATTTTTTGGATTTAATGTTGTATGAATTACCCTATTCAAATATTTTCTTTCATACATTTTTTCATAAATATTCATAGCTTTTTACCTTTTATTTATATTTTATATTATCGTATCATAACTTATCTTTACTTTTCAATGCTTCTTACATATTGTAAATAAAATGTATTTTATTTGTTACAATATCCTCAGCATCATATTTACAAAAAATTTAAAAATGAGATTGACAAACCAAAAAAACTGTGCTAACATTTTATGTAACCAATTAAAGAGGTGAATTTTATGAAATCACAAATATTTTTAAACCAATTACATCATCATCGTAGGAGCTTGTAACTATATGCTTTAAAGCACGTAGGTACAGGCTAAAAGTTCTGTGCCTACGATAGAGTTTAAAAATATTTTTATATAAAAGATATAATTTAAAACTATTTGTAGGACTTTTTACAAATAGTTTTTTTATTATATCTTTTTTTGGTTTTAAAAATATATGTGATTTCGAAAAGAAAGGTAAATGGTAATTAAAATGAGAAAAATATTAAGAATTATAATTATTTTAGTTTTATTAATAGCAATATTATATTTCATGTTTGCAAACAGTAAAGATGAAATCACAACTGAAGATACTTTAATTATTGGACTTGATGATAGTTTTCCACCAATGGGATTTAGAAATGATTCAAATGAACTTGTTGGATTTGACATTGATTTAGCCAAAAAAGTTGGAGAAGAGCTTGGAATGAAAGTAAAATTTCAGCCAATTTCTTGGGCAGATAAAGAACAAGAAATAAATTCTGGAAAAATTGATTGTATTTGGAACGGTTTTGCTTACACTGAAGAAAGAGCTGAAATTATGACACTTTCTGATATTTACATTAAAGGTGAAATGTATTTTATTTTAAAAAATGGAAGCTTAATAAAATCTCAAGACGAATTAAAAGGGAAAAGAATTGGTGTTCAAAATGGCTCAGTTCAACAAACTGATTTAGAAAATTCAGAATTTGGAAAAAACATAGAAATATTAGAATATAATGATTTTTTAACAGCCTTTATGGATTTAGATTCAAATGGTATTGATGCTGTATACTGTTCAAGCATAACAGGAAACTACTTAATAACTTCACTAAAAAAAGATTATATTACAATTCCATCTGAAAACATATCTAAAGCAAGTGGCAGTGTAATTGCATTTAAAAAAGGTAATACTGAATTAAAAGACAAAATTCAAAATGCTTTCAATAAACTTTTAGATGAAGGAAAATTAGATGAAATAAGCATTAAATGGTTTGGTAAAGATATGTTTTATAGGAAGGTGGAAAACTAATGGTACAAAATAATTTTTTTAATATATCTCTAATTATTATTTCTGGTCTTAGTACTTCACTTAAAATATTTATTATAACACTTATATTCTCTATTCCACTTGGAACTATTATTGCATTATTTAAAGACTCAAAAAATGTAATAATATCAACTTTAATAAAGATATATATTTTATTGATTAGAGGTACTCCAATGATACTTCAAATAATATTTGTATATTTTGCACCATATTATTTATTTAAAATTACTTATGATAGATTTACTGCCATAATTATTGCATTTGTAATAAACTATGCAGCATACTTTTCCGAAATATTTAGAAGTGGATTATCTAG
>AUXO018066128.1_pt1 | contig 14442 bp, 15 predicted proteins | sample 768731 | NCBI WGS metagenome assembly AUXO01 (sample SAMN02715735, study PRJNA202380) | gut metagenome | biome: sheep rumen | host: Ovis aries | place: New Zealand: Palmerston North | reverse complement strand
GTGCCGCTTAATAGTCTTATTGACAAGATAAACCAGCAGCAACAAGAAAGAAAAGGCATCGTAGCTCGTGTTATACCAAATCAAGGACGTCCTTTTGCTTATATTAGGTGTGATAAAGAAGAATTCTTTATGTCTAGTTCAAAGAATAAAGGACTGAATTTTAAGAAGCTAAAAGGGAAGAGTGTTTCTTTTATTTTATCATTGAAAGATGGCAAAGAGAGAGTTCAAGCTCTTAATGTGAAATTACTTGAGGATGAGTGAAATTAGCGATGCAATACAAGCGAAATGTCTCGCCTTTGGTGACAGAATCATCAAACTCAACGATTACTTGTTAGAGCAGGCGGTAAATAAGAAGCCTGGCTACAAGATGGTGAATGGAAAACGAGTTTATAACAAATCTATTCCAGTACACTTACAAGCAATATCAAATCTGTGTAATCAGTTGCTACGTAGTGGCACCTCTATAGGAGCTAACAATGCAGAAGCTTGTTCGGCAATGAGCAAGGCTGATTTTAAAAGCAAGTCATACATTGCATTAAAGGAAGCAAGGGAGTCATTATACTGGATAGACTTATTACATAGAAATGGTTATTTAGATGATAGGATGTATCAGTCAATCTATAATGATTGTGAGGAACTCGTCAAAGTATTAACGCATAGGTGCAAAAGACTAGATGGCGTTGATTAACATCTTACATCATACATAAAACATCAAACATCTTACCGGGGCAGGCTCTTATCAGGGTCTCTCATAAAGAAAAAGGTTCAATAACCTGATAATCTTGCCCATCTTTTTAGAAAATCAATAAATATTCCAGATATGAAGGGTATAGTTTTAGCAGGTGGTAGTGGTACACGCCTCTATCCGATCACTAAAGGAGTCTCTAAGCAATTGCTGCCTATCTATGATAAACCAATGGTTTATTATCCTATCAGTGCTTTGATGTTAGCAGGTATTCGCGACATCCTTATTATCAGCACTCCTTATGACCTCCCTGGCTTCAAGCGTCTTCTGGGTGATGGCTCAGACTACGGAGTTCACTTTGAGTATGCAGAGCAGCCTTCACCAGATGGTTTGGCACAGGCATTTATCATTGGTGAGAAATTCATTGGTAATGATTCTGCTTGCTTGGTTCTTGGTGATAACATCTTCTATGGTGCAGGCTTTACGAAGTTGCTGAAGAATGCCGTAAATGATGCCAATCAAAACGGCAAAGCAACAGTATTTGGCTATTGGGTATCAGATCCCGAGCGTTATGGCGTAGCAGAATTTGACCGCGAGGGCAACTGCCTGAGTATTGAAGAAAAACCCAAACAGCCCAAGAGTAACTATGCCGTTGTGGGTCTTTACTTCTATCCAAACAAAGTGGTGGATGTAGCAAAACACATCAAGCCTTCTGCCCGTGGAGAACTCGAGATTACCACAGTGAACCAAGAGTTCTTGAAAGACGGAGATCTGAAAGTACAGGTCTTTGGCCGTGGTTTCGCTTGGTTGGATACCGGTACACATGATTCACTTGCAGAGGCTAGTACTTTTGTGGAAGTAATAGAAAAACGCCAAGGCTTGAAGGTCGCTTGCCTTGAAGGTATAGCTTATCGTAATGGCTGGATTTCTGAGGAGCGTATGCGTGAGATTGCTAAGTCCATGCTTAAGAATCAGTATGGCCAATATCTTCTGAAAGTAATAGATGAGATGAAAGAAGATATTAATAGTGGAACATTAGAGCACGTTTAACATGAAGAATATTATAATCACAGGTGGAGCTGGCTTTATTGGTAGTCATGTAGTGCGTCTTTTCGTGAACAAATATCCGGAGTATAAGATTATTAACTTGGATAAGTTGACTTATGCTGGCAACTTGGCCAACTTGAAGGATATTGAAGACACCCACAACTATAAGTTTGTCAAGATGGATATTTGCGATTTCGACGGTGTATTGAAATTGATGCAGGATGAGCAGATAGATGGTATTATCCATTTGGCAGCAGAAAGCCATGTTGACCGCAGTATCAAAGACCCCTTTACCTTTGCACAGACCAACGTGATGGGTACATTGAGCCTGTTACAGGCAGCAAAAGCATATTGGGAAAGTCTGCCTGAGAAGTATGAGGGGAAGCGATTCTATCACATCAGTACCGATGAGGTATATGGAGCACTTCAGATGACGCACCCAGAGGGTATTGAGCCTCCATTCACCACCAAGGCTTCTAGTAGTAAGCATCACTTGGTATATGGTGAGAAGTTCTTTACTGAGGATTTGAAGTACCAGCCTCACAGCCCGTATAGTGCAGCTAAAGCTAGCTCCGATCACTTTGTTCGTGCGTTCCATGATACATTCGGCATGCCTACTATAGTGACGAATTGCAGTAATAACTATGGCCCTTACCAGTTCCCAGAGAAACTGATACCATTGTTTATCAATAATATCCGTCATCGTAAGCCATTGCCTGTTTATGGCAAGGGTGAGAACGTTCGTGACTGGTTGTATGTTGTAGACCATGCAAGGGCTATTGATCTAATCTTCCATGAGGGGAAGATTGCAGAGACCTACAATATTGGAGGTTTCAATGAATGGAAGAATATCGATATCATCAAGGTGCTGATTAATACTATTGATAGACTCCTTGGCAGACCAGAAGGTACTGACTTGGATTTGATAACTTATGTTACAGATCGTGCAGGTCACGATTTAAGATATGCCATTGACAGCACTAAGCTCCAGAGAGAACTTGGATGGGAGCCGAGTCTCCAATTTGAAGAGGGCATTGAGAAAACTGTGAAATGGTATCTTGATAATCAGGAGTGGCTAGATAATGTGACTAGCGGTGATTATATGAAATACTATAAAGTTATGTATTCAAATAGATAAGATGAAGAAACTAGCAATTATTGGTGCAAGCTATTTGCAGCAGCCGCTTGTAGAGAAATGCAAAGAGTTGGGAGTTTACTCCATCTGCTTTGCTTGGGAAGAGGGAGCTGTGTGCAAGGATTTGTGCGACAAGTTCTATCCTATATCTACCATTGATAAGGATGCAATACTTAAGGCTTGTCAAGAAGAAAAAATAGATGGTATAACCACCATCGCTTCTGATGTAGCAACTCTAACGGTATGTTATGTGGCAGAAAAGATGGGATTGGTTAGTAATCCAGACAAGTATTCGAAGACAGCTACGAATAAGTATCTGATGCGTCAGTGTTTCATGGAGCATGGTGTACCTTCTCCAAGGTTCGCTTTGGTAGATGATGACGACCATTATCAAATCACAGGTTTTAAGTTTCCTTTGATTGTAAAGCCTACAGATCGTTCGGGAAGTCGCGGAGTTGAGAAGGTACTTGACCCAGTACAACTGGAAGAGGCGATAAGCCGTGCAAGAAAGGAGTCTTTTGAACACAAAGCCGTTATTGAGGAATTTGTGACGGGACGTGAAATCAGTGTGGAATCTATATCTTATCAGGGTAAACATCATATCCTTCAGATAACAGACAAGGTCACAACAGGTTCGCCTTTCTTTGTAGAGCTGGAACATCACCAGCCATCATCACTTCCAGAAGATGTAAAACAACGTGTTCGTGAGATTGTTCTCTGTGCGCTTGATGCATTGCATATAAAGTATGGAGCTTCTCATGCAGAACTGAAGATTACTGAAGATGGCGATATTCGCGTAATCGAAATAGGTGCCCGTATGGGTGGTGATTTCATTGGCTCTGATTTGGTTAAGCTATCTACTGGGTATGACTTCTTAAAGGGAGTAGTTGACGTTGCTTTTGGTGAATTTGAAGAACCCAAATTTACACAAAGTAAGTATTCTGGTGTCTATTTCTTGTGCAAAGAGACGGAATCAATACTACCGATTATACAAAACTCAGGAAAGTATCCAGAGATAGTAAGGGCTGAAGTTACAGATCCTGTTCTAAGGAGGATAGAGCAAAGTGCTGATAGGAGTGGTTATTTAATTTACCAATCAGAGAGTAAGAAGTGTTTCGTATGAAAAAAGTAATGATATTAGGCGGCGGTTATTACCAACTGCCACTGATTAAGAAATCCGTTGAAATGGGCATACACACTATTGTGTGTGGCATTCCAGGAAACTATCCTGGCTATAAGTATGCAACGCAGTGGATAGATGCAGATACATTCGACAAAGAAGCTATTCTTGAAGTTGCAAAGAAAGAAGGAATAGATGGCATATTGCTTTGTGGCTCTGATGCGTGCATGCCAACAATAGGATATGTATGTGATCAACTCAACTTGCTGGGCCCATCAGAGCAGGCTACAATTAACGCATCAAATAAGTCAATTATGAAAGCCTGTTTTAAAAAGTGGGGTGTTAGAACTGCCGACTACAAACAGATATCCTCATTGAAAGAGGCAGAAGAATTTGCAAATGACTTAAATTTTCCTGTTGTTTTAAAGGTTGTAGATGCGTCAGGGAGCAGAGGTGTTGCAATTGTAAAAAACATGGAAGAACTGCATGAGCAGTATCCCAAGGTGGTTAGCGAAACAAAAAAGGACTATCTTATTATTGAGGAGTTTGTAAAAGGCGAGGAGTTTGGTGCTCAGTCTTTCGTTCGAAACGGAAAATTAACCTTCGTAATGCCTCACGGAGATATTGTATTCCATAGTGATACAGATGTTCCCATTGGTCATTATGCACCGTATGAAAGAGAGGATATTATTGATGATGTGAGAACTCAGTTGGAGTTGTGCGTCAAAGCATTAGGTATTGACAATACAGCCATCAATGCTGATTTTATTCTCAAAGATGGAAAGGTATATGTATTGGAGATAGGAGCAAGAGCAGGTGCAACTTGTTTGCCAGAACTCGTTTCAAATTATTATGGGATAAACTATTATGAGTACTTACTACGGCAAAGTATAGGTGATGATGCTGCTTTTCAATACACAGAGAATACACCATCATTGGTGGAGACCTTAGTTAGCAAACAAACAGGAATAGTTGAGTCTATTGAAGTAGGAGAACTTCCTAAAGAGGTGGAGTCATTGGATATATATCCAAAAGTTGGTGATAGAGTGACAACTTTTAGAAACGCTTTTGATAGAATAGGAACTTTGATTATGAAGGGAGATAGTGTACAACATCTTTTTTCTGTATCTAATATGGTCAAAGACAATATAATAAAACTAACAATTGCATAAATTGTATGGAAAAACAAATAACAGTCACCTCGCCATTGTTACCCAACCTTGACGAGTTTAATGAAATGTTGAAAGAAATATGGGCGAGTAAGTGGATTACCAACAATGGTCAGTTCCATAAGCAGTTGGAAAAAGCTTTGGCAGAGTACTTAAAGGTGCCTTACATAAGTCTGTTCACTAATGGTACGTTGCCATTACTGACAGCATTACAGGCACTGCGTATTACGGGAGAGGTTATCACAACCCCTTATAGCTTTGTGGCTACTACTCATAGTATCTGGTGGAATGGCTGCAAGCCAGTGTTTGTGGATATAGAGGAGGAGACCTGTGGTATTGATCCAGACAAAATTGAGGCTGCCATTACCCCCAAGACCACAGCCATCATGCCGGTGCATTGCTATGGAAAACCGGTTAAGATGAAGCAGATTCAGGAGATTGCTGATAAGTACGGATTGAAGGTCATCTATGATGCTGCTCATGCATTTGGTGTTGAAGTAGATGGCGAGAGCGTACTTAATGCAGGTGATATGAGCACATTGAGTTTCCATGCTACTAAGGTTTATAATACTTTGGAAGGTGGTGCTTTAGTGATGCACGACGAAAAGACTAAAAAGCGCATAGACTTTCTCAAAAATTTTGGCTTTGCTGATGAGGTGACTGTTGTCGCTCCTGGCATCAATAGTAAGGTAGACGAAGTACGTGCAGCATACGGATTGCTGAATTTGAAACAGGTTGATCAAGCTATCGCTAACCGCCAGAAGGTGGCTCAAAAGTATCGCGAGGCTTTGAAGAGTGTTCCTGGTATCCGCTTCTTTGAAGATATGCCAGGGGTACGTCACAACTATAGTTATTTCCCAGTGTTTATAAACGCAGAGGACTATGGAACTACTCGCGATGAACTTTACTTCAAGATGAAGGAACAGAATGTTCTGGGTCGTCGCTATTTCTACCCATTGATTAGTTCATTTAGCACCTATCGTGGTTTACCAAGTGCTGCACCCGAGAATCTGCCTGTAGCAACAAAGATTGCTAACGAGGTTATCTGTTTACCAATGCACCATGAACTTTCCGATGCAGATGTAGAGCGTATACTTAGCTTGATTGTAAAATAATGGCACAAAAGAAACTGATGCTCCTTGGGGGCATACGCTATTTGCTTCCGGCTATAGAGGCTGCTCATAAGCATGGGGCCTATGTTATTACGGTGGATTATCTGCCCAATAACATAGCACATAAGTATTCAGACGAATACCATAATGTGAGCATCTTAGAAAAGGACAAGGAGAAAGTTCTTGCCTTGGCTAGGGAGCTGAAGATTGACGGTATTCTCTCATACGCGGTAGATCCTGGTGTAGTGGCTGCTGCATACGTGGCAGAACAAATGAATCTACCATTTTCATGCTCATACAAGACTGCATGTATTCTTCAAGATAAAGCACTCTTTCGACAATTCCTTACCGAGAATGGTTTCAATGTTCCTATGGCAAAAGGATATACATCCAAAGAGGATGCCCTTAATGATATAGATATGTATCATTGGCCTGTTATAGTGAAACCTGTGGATTCAGCTGGTAGCAAAGGCGTGTCAAGAGTAGATGCCCCCAAAGACTTGCCGAAGGCCATTGCTCATGCTTTGGAAGAATCACATAATGGGCATTTCATTGTTGAGGACTATCTGGAAAAGGAGGGACTCTCTTCAGGATCTGAGAGTTTCTTTGTCAATGGCGAACTGAAGTACAACGCCTTTTATGACCAGTATTTCGATGCAGAGGCTACAAATCCTTTTACTCCATCTGCTGAGTGTTGGCCAACCAATAAGTCAGAAGAAGTTCAAGAGAATGTAAGAAAGCAGTTACAGCGTTTAGGAACATTGCTTCATTTCAGGACAGGCCTTTTTAATGTGGAGTGGCGCGTTTGTAAGGATGGCAAGGTTTATCTGATGGAGGTGTCACCAAGAGCGGGTGGCAATAGACTTGCAGAAATACTGAATTATGCTACGGAAGTAGATATTATCGAAGCGGAAGTTTTAAAGGCTATTGATGAACCATTACCATCCATACATGAGCCAAATTACAACGGACATTATTGTATTCTTGTTTTGCATAGTGATAAAACGGGCATTTTTAATGGAATAGAAATAAATGATTCATTTAAGGGAGAGATTGTGGAGACTGAGATTAGAGTAAATATTGGTGATATTGTTGAATCTTTTTCTGGTGCGAATAATGCTATAGGTACTTTATTCCTACGGTTTAACACAAGGCAAGAATTAGAAAAATCATTGAATACACAAAAAGACTGGCTAAAAATTTTTACAAACAGAATATAAAAACAAATAGAAATATGAAGAAAATATTAATTTTTGGTGCAAATGGTGCTATAGGGCGTTATTTAGTTGATTATTTCTTTGATAAAAGAGAAGAATATGATATTTCTCTAATTACCGCAGATTTAAATAGTTGCCCTTTCATAGAGGAACGTTCAGAATTCTTTAAAGTTAATGTTGGTCGTAGAGAAGAATTTGAAAAACTTCCTAAAGATATTTATGCTGTTATTAATTTAGCTACAGTAATGACGGCTAGGGTGGAGGGATTTGATCCAAGACCCTACATTGATACAAATATTGGAGGTACATGTAATTTGCTGGAGTTTTGTAAGAATAATAATGTTAATAGGTTCATTTTTGCACAAACCTGTGGTGACATTCACTATCATGACGATGAACTATATCTAAAAGTAGGAATGCGACCAGTTACAAAATATGGTGATAATAAATCACTTTATATTACTTGTATGAATACCTGTGTGGAAATGATAAAATGCTATCACGCACTCTATAATCAAAGGACCTTTATCTTCCGATTACCTACCATATATTCATGGAATTCTAAACCCTACTACGAAAATGGAGTGCAAACAGAGAAGGCTTGGCGTATACTTGTTGATAAGGCGATTAATGGAGAAGATATTTATGTTTGGGGTGACCCAACCCGTAAAAAGGATATGGTATATGTGAAGGACTTGTGCCAGGAATTTTATAAAGCTTGTTTTGTTGACCGGGATTATGGATTCTATAACATTGGCACGGGTGTGGGTACTTCTTTGTTAGATCAGATTAAGGGTATTGTTGAAGTCTTTGGCGGTGAAAAGAAATCTAAAATTCTCTTTGCTCCAGAAAAGAGAAACGCACCTCAATACATAATGGACATAATAGAAGCTGTTGACCAGTTGGGTTATAGACCTTGCTATAGTTACATCGACATGCTTAAAGATATGAAAAAAGAGAAAGAATTAAATAGGTTTGGGGATTAATCAAGAAATCATTCACATTAAATTTGAAAATAAATTATGGCAGATAATTTAATTGAGATGGCCGAACTGATGGGTTCGAGCGTCAAAGACAAGTTAAAGTATTGTGGTAAGGATGTTAAAGTTTATCCACTTGCTAAAATTATTCATCCAGAATGCGCTGAGTTTGATGACAATGTTGGTATCTTCGATAATTGTTGGATTGACGCAAAACCATCATTAAAGATAGGTAAGCATAGTGTTGTCGTGTTTGGAGCTTTGATAGAGGGATGGGGGAATAAAGAAATCGGACAACGCGTGTTTATAGGACCTGGAGCGAAAATATTAGCATCTACAGCTATATTAAACGGGCATTACGGAGTGCCATTAAAGGAGGTGGAAGGTGCGAAGGCAATTAGTGATGGTGGTGTTAAGATTTGTGATGATGCATATATTGGGGCTGGTAGTGTTGTAATGCCTGGAGTTACAATTGGCGAAGGTGCCGTGGTTGGTGCCAATTCTTTTGTGGCCCGAAATCTGAAGCCTTGGGGAATCTATTTTGGTAATCCGTGTAAATTGATAGGCATGCGTGAGAAACCCAGCGATGAACTTAAAGCAAAAGTTGATGAGTTGGATTGGACAAGTAATATAAAGTAAAATAGTGATTATTTAAAATTAGTATTAATAAAAAATTTTTAAATCATGGAAATTAATGAATTTGTTAAGAACTTCGCGAATCAGTTTGATGAAACAGATGCTAGTGAGTTTACCCCTACAACTGAATTTAGGCAGTTTGACGAGTGGTCGTCACTGATTGCTCTGTCACTCATCGCTATGATTGACGAGGAATATGATGTAGCTATCAAGAGTGACGATATCAAAGCTTCGAAGACTGTGCAGGATCTGTTCGACATTGTTAAGAGTAGAAAGTAATCGCAATGCAGTCACCTTTTTCACTTAAGGGCAAGAATATTCTTGTAACTGGGGCTTCTTCTGGAATAGGAAGGCAATGCGCCATTGACTTTTCATTTAATGGTGCAAATGTCTTCCTGTTGGGAAGAAATGTTGAAGAACTGAAAAAGACACAAGAGTTGTGTGCACAGGATGTAACTATCAAGTATTTCTCTGTGGATTTTGGCGCTTTGGATTTGCTACCCCAAGAGATTACTTCCATTTGTGATGAAATAGGCTCTGTTCACGGTTTCCTTCATGCCGCAGGTATAGAGAAGTCATTGCCTTATGCGCATTTGAAGACCGAGAATTATCAACGTATTTATGATGTGAATTTCATCAGTGCGATGGAAATTATAAAAGTCATCTCAAATAAAAAATATAGAGGAGACAAAGCAAAATACGTTCTGGTTTCTTCTATTACTTCTGTAATAGGTCGCCCCACTGTAACAGCCTATGCAGCCTCAAAGGGAGCTATGGTTTCCGCAGTCAAGTCTCTGTCTCTTGAACTTGCAAAAAAAGGAGTCTGCATTAACTGTATCTCCCCAGGTACTATTCTTACCCCCATGATGGTTAAGGTGATGGATTCATTGACAGAAGAGCAACGTACTGCTCGAAAGGATAGTTTTCCTCTAGGGTTTGGAGAACCTTCTGATGTTTCAAATGCGGCAGTATTCTTGTTATCTGAAGCTGCACGATGGATAACAGGTCAGAATATCATCATAGATGGCGGTTATACAGCACATTAGTATTAATTCTAAAGAGTAGTTTATCATGGCATTAATTAAGTATAAAAATATCGGCATTACGGCAATGGCGGGTGCCGTTCCTCACAGAGTTATTGACAATCTTCATTATATGACAGAGCGTTATGGCGAGGAAAATGTGAAAGCAGTTGTGGAGAAGGTAGGTGTGTATGAACGCCGGTTTGCTGATGAGAAAACTTGTTCGTCTGATTTGTGCTTTGCCGCAGCAGACAAACTTCTTACAGAGAATAATATAGATCGTAGTGAGATAGATTTGTTGATTTTTATCTCACAGACGCCAGACTATAGGATGCCAGCCACATCGGTTATTCTTCAGAATAGATTAGGGCTTCCTACCACCTGTATGTCTTACGATATCAATCTGGGCTGTGCTGCATTCCTTTATGGTTTGTCAACAGTTTATGCGCTTATGAACACCGGTTGTATCAGGAAGGCTCTTCTTCTTGATGGTGAAACTAGATCGAAGGTGTATTCTGCCAACGACCGTCATGAAGCCTATATCTTTGGCGATGGTGGTGTTGCTGCTTTGATTGAACGCGACGAGAAGTTTGGTGAAAGCTACTTCTCAATCAACGCTGATGGTGCAATGAGCGATCTGATAATGATACCTGCTGGTGGTTATCGTAAGATGAGTTCAGCAGATACTGTTGTCGAGAAGGTTATCGATGAATATGGTAATATGCGTTCGGAAGAGCAAGGTTTTATGAAGGGACAGGACGTGTTTGCATTTACGTTGACACATGTTCCCAAAGATATTAAAAAGGTCTTGTCTTTTGCTGGCGCTACCATAGATGATGCAGATTATATCGTTTTGCATCAGGCCAATGCATTTATGAATTCATATCTCACAAAGAAAATGAAACTAGATGCAGAGAAGGTGAAGAATACCATACATAAGTTTGGTAATACTTCTTCTGTTTCAGTTCCTTTGACAATTGTGAGTGAATTGAAAGACAAACTTGATGGAGAGAAGACTATCCTGGCTTCAGCTTTTGGTGTTGGAATGACATGGGCATCTGCAGTCTTGCCTTTCTGTGATTGCAAAATCAGTGACATTGTTGAAGTTGAGAATGGCGACCCCGTTAAATAATATATCATGGAAATTGGTGATTCTTTTGTTGAACCATTGAAGTTCGACTATCAGGAGATGGAAGCATTTCTTGATATAGTGAAGGACTATAACCCTTTCCATAGATTGGCTAAGGAAGATGTGAATAATCCGCAGAAACGAGCAGAGGTACGCATTCAAGGAATGTTTGCTGTCTGCATGTTCAGCGGATTCACATCCCGCCATTTTCCAGAGAGTATTAATGTTTCTCGCGAAGCCACTTTTGTTCGTCCCTTGTTCTTGGATGAGGAATATTCAATGTCGATGAAAATCAAGAATATTTCAAGGGAGAATGGAATAGCTGATATTAAGGGATACATAAAGAACTCAAAGGGGAAGGTCTGTATTGATCTAAACACAAAGATGAAGAATGAGAAACTGTTTGGGGGAATTTCCAATGAGTTATAATGATATAGAAAAAGCATGACTGATGTGAATGCTAAAAAAAAGTATGTCTGAACAAAGTTTAAAAGGTAAAACAGTAAAAGGAGTTGCGTGGAGTGGCATTGACAATGTTGCTCAGTATGCTGTGTCTTTTATTGTCAGCATAATACTTGCACGACTATTATCTCCTGATGATTATGGCTTGTTGGGTATAATAGCGATTTTTACAGCCGTCTGTAGTGCAATCATTGATGGTGGTTTGTCAAATGCTCTCATAAGGAAGAAGAATGCAACACCAGAGGATTATAATACTATTTTTATTCTCAACATAGTAATGAGTCTTATGTTATATGGAGTAATATTTTTCTTAGCTCCATATATAGCAGATTTCTTTGGCCGTGACGAATTAATAGCATTGACACGTGTTTCTTCTTTGACATTAGTAATAGGGGCGTTTGCAATGGTTCAGCAAACGCTTTTGACTAAGAAGATAGATTTTAAGACCCAGACAAAAATTACAATTATAGTTTCATTGGTTAGTGGCGTAGTAGGAATAGTGCTAGCGTTCTTGAGTTTCGGGGTGTGGGCTTTAGTAGCTCAGACTTTGACGAGTCAGTGTCTAAAAACTATCTTATTATGGATATTTAACTGCTGGATACCTAAATTAAAATTCTCCTATAATAGTTTTCGAGAATTGTTTGGATTTGGGTGGAAATTGATGATAAGTCAGTTGCTTAATACTATATGGCAGGAACTCTATCAAGTTGTTGTAGGCAAGTATTATAGCCCTGCAACATTGGGACAATATACGAGAGCGAAAGGATTCTCCCAGTTATTCTCAAAAAACCTGACGAATGTTATTCAGCGTGTAACATTTCCAGTTCTAAGCAATATCCAAGATGAAAAAGCAAGGATGTTTGGTGCCTATCGTAGAATAATAAAGACAACGATGTTTATTACCGCGATAAGTATGTTTTTTCTAGGTGCTATATCAGAACCATTACTATATTGCCTGATTGGTGAAAAGTGGCATGAGGCATCGACTTATTTACCTTTAATTTGTATTGCAGGTTCGTTATATCCTCTTCATGCTATTAATCTTAACATGTTGCAAGTGCAGGGCAGAAGTGATCTTTTTCTTGGCTTGGAGGTGGTGAAGAAAATTATAGCGATGCTACCTCTCTTTGTTGGGGCTTTTGTGGGAATAATGCCCATGCTATATGTGAATTTATTAACTGGTATAATATCATTCTTCCTGAATAGTCACTATTCGGGCAAATATATGGACTATTCATCATGGATGCAATTGAAAGATGTGGCTCCTTCATACGGGGTCGCTGTCATCGTGGCAGCATCTGTTTATTGCTTAAAATATCTCCCTCTAAGTTATTGGGTTATCCTTCCTTTGCAAATTATGGTTGGAATGGTAGTTCTTGCCTTGATATGTAAATTAGGGGATTTTGATGAGTACAAAGAAACAAAGAGTTTGATGGAACCGATTATAGGTAAAATAACTCGAAAAAGCAAATTGGTTAAACATGAATAAAAAATTAACAATTATACACGTTTTTGTAGATGGCATAATATTCTCAGAAATGGCTGATCGCTATGATTCTATGGAGAATGTTGAAAATTTGTACTATATATATTCTCCTCAGAAGGACTATGCTCTCAAATTCATTAAAGATGAACGTGTTAAAATAATAAATGATATAGATGAGTATGTGAGTTTTTTCCATAATCCAAACATTGACGTAGTCATTTTTTATTCGTTACCTTATGACTTTTACTATTTGTTCGATTTTATTGATGACAATAAGTATGTGGTTTGGTGGGCGTGGGGGTATGATATTTACTACGAGCAAGGTAAAAATGCACCTTTAATACCGATGAAAGAAATGTATATGCCATTGACTAAAGAATATATGGATATACACAAAAAGAAAACACTAAATACAAAACGTCTTTTGCTTCTTTCATACATTCTTTTAAAGAAAATTGTAAATAAACTTAGAGCGAAGGAATACAATTACCCCAAGCCACATAAGTCTCAAAAAGAAATACTATCAAGGATAGATTCTTTCTATGCACCATTGGATATAGAGTATAGTTTGATGAAAGAAAAGCAAGAAGTATTTACAGCAAAAAGATGTCCCAGGATTCTTACATGGAATAATGTGCCTTTCTCTTTTAAGGAAAAACCGTGTAATATCTTGATTAATCATTCTTTGACATACACAGATAATCATTTGGACGTTTTTCATTATTTGCGGAATGTTGAAATTGAGACCAATCGAAAATATATAATTCCTGTAAGTTATGGTATAGATGGTTATGGAGGAAATCCCAATAACCTCAAAGATGAATCAAAAATGGATGATTCTCAGACAATCTGGTTGACAGAAGTTTTGCCACTAAACGACTACAACGACATTATTAGTACAGCAAGTCATGCGATTTATGGTACTCTTAGACAGCAAGCTCTTGGTAATATTTTCCGTTGTTTAATGCGAGGCATAAAGATTTATCTATTTGAAGATAGTATAGTATACAAGGAATTAAAGAATAACGACTATATAGTTTTCTCAATAGAAAAGGATCTGAATACACAATCCTTATCAGTTTGCCTGAGTGAGAGGGAGGCTAGAATTAATTATAATTTATGTAAGCAGTGGTATACGTCTAATTCGCCCGCCAATTTTCGTGATTTCATAAGTCAGGAGATTGAAGAAAAACGACATAGGTTTCGTATTTGAGCGTAGCGAGAATATGAAACAGAGCGTTG
>AUXO015586280.1_pt1 | contig 14442 bp, 8 predicted proteins | sample 768731 | NCBI WGS metagenome assembly AUXO01 (sample SAMN02715735, study PRJNA202380) | gut metagenome | biome: sheep rumen | host: Ovis aries | place: New Zealand: Palmerston North | reverse complement strand
TACCATTCAGAATCGCTGTTTGCATCAATTGCTTCAATTCCAAATCCTTCTGCAATTTTCAGCAGATCAGGATTTTGAATAAACTCACTTGCACTGAAATTTTTATTGAAAAGATATTCCTGCTGCTGGTGAACCATTCCAAGAACTTTGTTTTCAAAAACGATTACAGTTACATCAAGTTTATTTTCTGCGAGTGTTGCAAATTCCTGAACATTCATCAAAATGCTTCCGTCACCGGAAATGCACACTACCCTCTTTGAAGGATTTGAAATTGCAGCTCCAACTGCTGCAGGAAGACCAAAGCCCATTGTTCCAAGAGAACCGCTTGTAAGGAACTGGCGTGCATATTCAACAGGATAATACTGAGCGGCCCACATCTGATGCTGACCAACGTCTGTTGTAACAATAAGGTCCTTTGAAGCAACTCCGGCTTTTTCTGCACAAGACGGAATCTCTGCAATAAATTTTCTTGGATTTATGCAGTCTGATTTTCCGCGTCCTGTTTCAAAACTTTCAGTTTTTTTGTAAACGTCAGAAAGTTCACTAAGCCACTTCTGTCTTTCTTTTTTAAGAGCATCTTTTTTACCTTCAGCAATTTTTGAAGTTAAAAGTGGAAGTGTTTTTTCTACCGCACCAACAATCGAAAGTGTGCTGGGAAGAATCTTGTTGATTTCTGCAGCATCAATATCAATATGAAGGATTTTTGCATCAGGACAAAAATATGCGATTGCTCCCGTTGCTCTATCATCAAAACGAACGCCCATTGCAAGAACAACATCACTGTCATGCATTGCTTTGTTTGCGGCATAAGAACCGTGCATTCCGACCATGCCGAAATTATTTGGATTTTTTCTTGAAACAGCACCGATTCCCATCAGGCTGGAAACAACTGCAACATCAAGCTGTGCCATAAAATCAGAAATACAAGCCGAAGCTTTTGCAGAGTTACATCCGCCTCCAAGATAGAGCACGGGCTTTCTGCTTGAAAGAAGAACATCTGCCATTTTTGTTACAATGTCTTCAGTTTCAACTTCTGATGTGATGAACTTTGTTTTTACTGCAAAATTATTTTCGATGCTATTATTAATCTTTGGCCAATCTTCAAATTCTACACACTGAATCTGAACATCGCGCGGAACATCAATAAGAACTGGGCCCGGACGGCCGTTTTTTGCAATTTCAAAGGCACGTGGAATTACATCAAGAAGTTCAAGTGCATTTTTTACCATTACACTATGCTTTGTGATTGAGAAAGAAAGTCCAAATGTATCTGCTTCCTGGAAAGCGTCTGTTCCAAGCATGCTTGTGTTTACCTGACCGGTGATTGCAATAATAGGGACGGAATCACAGCGGGCATCTGCAATTGCTGTAAGAAGATTCATTGCGCCCGGACCTGAAGTTGCAAAACAGACGGCTGGAATACCTGTTGAACGAGTCATTCCCTGAGCAATAAAACCTGCTGCCTGTTCCTGACGAACTAGAATGTGCTTGATTGAACTTCTGTTCAGTTCGTCATACAAAGGAAGAATCTGACCGCCTGGAATTCCTGCAACAGTCTTGATTCCTTCCATCTCAAGTAACTTTAAAATAATCTGTGAACCAGTTGCTTTAATCATGGGAAGAATTATATAGATTTTACCTTTAAGTTTCAAATGCGTTGACAACAGCCTTTTGAAAATTCATAATTGATTTATGAAAAAGTTAAATCGTTTAGTTTTATTTTTTATCAGCATTATTGTACTTTCTGTAATTTCCTGCTCAACATTGAACGGAATCATCGGTGAACCAAAAATCTCTGTTTCTTCAGTTTCTATTAAAAGCATTGATTTTGAAGGAATAACTTTTACATGCGATTACACAATCACAAATCCATACCCGGTTGCATTTTCAATCGATAAAGTTGAAGCGAATGTTTCATGCTCAGAAAAATCTATTGTTAAACTTGCGGCCGACGAAGGGATTTCAGTTGCGGCTGTAAATACAAGAAAGAATGCATTTACTTTTAAAGTTCCATATTCAGCAATCATGAATTTTGCAAGTGAATATTCTGCAGCAAAAAAATCTCTTCCGTTTACAATTGCGGGCAATGCTTACCTTGATCTTTCAAGAAGCACAGGTCTTGAATTAAAATCTTTGAGACTGCCGTTTTCTGTTTCCTTTGAAGTTCCGGTCTTTAAGCCGTCATTCTCAATTTCAAATCCAAGAATTAAAATGATGAGCACAAGTGAACTCAAGGAAGCTCTGGTTAACGGTGGAATTCCGGTTGCAAAAGCAGTTACGATTGCGGCTCAGCTTGCATCAGGTAAAAAGCTTTCTGAAAATTTCTTTGACGGAATTGATTTAAATTTAAAATTTAATTTTGACCTCAACATTAAAAATGAAGGATTTTCAGCATGGCAGTGTAGTCTTGATAAATGTTCTATAAAAACATCCGGGAATGATCTGATTGATATTGCGCTGAACAAAAATGAAAAAATCACAGGTTCATCAGCAAAGGTTCCTGTTACTGCAACGCTCAATACACTGAAGGCCGGGAAGTTCATCGTACAGCTTTTAAACAAGTCTGGAAAGGATCCTGTTTTCTCTGTTGATTCAAAGCTTGCTTTCCCGGGATTAAAATATAAGAGCGACATTCCGCTTGCATACAGCTGCGCAATTCCGCTTTCAAAAATTTCAAAATAAAATCTTTAATAAAATTGTCTTCCGGTCGTCTTGATAGTCCCAAAACCGCGCTATATAGCGCTACATACTGTTTGTTGTAAAGAAACTTTTAAATCTGTCGCTTCGCGACAACAACAAACAGAATGTTTTCGGTCCTATCAATACTTCCTCGCGACAATTTTATTAAATCCTTAAAAATTAAAATCATAAAAATCAAACAAAAAATGCTCTGAGAGAAAATTATTCCATTCTGTAAAAAAATATGGTAGACTTACACGCATGAGCGAAAATACGGACTTTCTGACTTCACAGATTATCACTTATCTTGGGAACAAGCGCATTTTAATCGGACATATTGAAAAGGAAATTTCCGTAATTAAAAAAAAGCTCGACAAAAAGAAACTTGTATGTGCAGATCTTTTTTCTGGCAGTGGGATTGTTGCCCGAATGCTCAAGCAGCACTCTTCTACTGTAATCGTAAACGATCTTGAAAATTATTCTGCAATTTTAAACTCATGTTATCTTACAAACAAATCTGATTTTAACAGCGAGAAATATTTTGCAGAACGTACAAGGATTGAAAAAGAATTTTTTGAAGGTCCGAAGATTCCTGGAATCATCTGCGAGAATTACGCTCCAAAAGAAACTAATAATATTCAAAGCGGTGAACGAGTTTTTTATTCACGCGAAAATGCAGAAAGAATTGACACTTACAGATTTTTAATTGAAAAAATAAAAGACAAGGAACTTAAAAAATTTTTTCTAGCTCCCCTTTTAACTGAATGTTCCATACACGTAAACACGAGCGGCATCTTCAAAGGATTTTACAAGGACAAACACACTGGTCTTGGTTGTTTTGGTGGCACAGGAAAAAATGCACTTACAAGGATTTTAGGACAGATTGAGCTTCCTGTTCCTGTGTTCAGCAATTACAAAAGCAAGACAGAAATCTATCAGGAAGATACAGTTGAACTTTCTTCAAAATTAAAAAAAATCGATATTGCATATCTTGATCCGCCTTACAATCAGCATCCCTACGGTTCAAATTATTTTATGCTGAACATAATTGCAAACAATGAAATCCCGCCGGTTAAACTGAGCAAGGTTTCAGGCATTCCCGCAAACTGGAACAGATCAAGTTTCAACAAGCGTGCAGAAGTTCTCTGTTCAATGGAAACGATTGTAAAAAATCTTGATGCAAAATTTATAATCATTTCTTACAACTCAGAAGGCTTCATTGAATTTGATGATATGAAATCAATGCTAAAAAAATACGGAAAAGTTAAAACTGTAGAAATCACATACAACACTTTCCGCGGCTCAAGAAATTTAAGAGCTCGTGACATTCATGTAAGCGAATATCTTTTTATAGTTGAAAAATAATCTTCATTATAAATTGAATTCATTTTTACACGGTGATAAAATAAAATCAAACATTTTTAATCATATTTATACAGAAGGTATATCATGGACTTTGTAACAGAACTCAAAGAAAAAGCAAAGAAAGCTGGAAAAACAGTCGTTCTCTGCGAAGGTGAAGACAAGCGCGTTGTAGAAGCTGCTTCAATCATTGTTAAAGAAGGAATTGCAAAAATCATTCTTTTGGGAAATGCTGAAGAATGTGCAAAGGTTGCTCCAGGCGTTGATTTGAGCGGAATTACACTCATCGATCCTGCAACAGACCCAAATGCAGACAAGTATGCTGAACTTTTGTTTAAAGCACGCGAAGGAAAAATCAACAAGAAAACAAACGCTCCTGAATATGCAGATGTTGCTGCTGCTAAAGATTATATTCTTAAAGACCGCACAATGTACGGTGCATTGATTCTTAAGGCTGGAGATGCAGACGGTTTTGTTTCTGGTGCATGCCACTCAACAGCAAATACTCTCCGCCCGGGACTTCAGGTAATCAAGACAGCACCTGGAATCAAGACAGTTTCTTCATGCTTCATCATGGTTGCTCCAGAAAGCGGAAATCCATACATCAAGGAAGGAGTTTCTGTTTTTGGAGACTGCGCAATCAATATCGAACCAACTGCAGAAGAAATGGCTGACATTGCAATTGCATCTGCAGACACAGCAAAAAAGATTGCAGGAATTGAACCACGCGTTGCTATGCTTTCATTCTCTACAAAGGGATCTGGAAACGACAGCAAATTTACAAACAGCGTTTCTAAAGTACAGGAAGCAACAAAGCTTGCTCAGGAAAAAGCACCTGATCTTGCACTCGACGGAGAATTCCAGTTTGATGCAGCAATCGCACCGGAAGTTGGAGAACTTAAGGCTCCAGGTTCAAAGGTAGCAGGTCATGCAAATACATTCATTTTCCCTAACATCAACGCAGGAAACATCGGTTACAAAATCTGCCAGCGCATGGGCGGATGGATGGCAATCGGTCCAATCTGTCAGGGATTTGCAAAGCCATTGAACGACCTCAGCCGCGGTTGTAACATCGACGATATCGTTGCAACAGTTGCAGTTACCGCACTTCAAGCTTAAATAATAGCGAGTTTTGTATAACAAAACTCGTGAAGCACGCGCAAGCAACAGAAAGCCATGGGAAGAAATTCTCATGGCCTTTTTTATAAAAAAAAGACTGCCCGTTTTTTTCAGACAGCCTTATTGTAATCTTTCAGATCTGATTAATATACAGACAAAATCTTTGCAAGCTTTTCTTTACCGATGATCTTCATGAAGTTTGCAAGACGTGGTCCCTGATCCTTTCCGATCAATGCATGATACAATGCTGTGAAAAGAGCCTTTGATTCAATTCCCATTTCTGTTGCAATATCATACATTGCCTGCTGACATTCTTTGTCCATTGCATAAGAACCAACCTTTGGAACAACTTCATCACGAACTCGTTTAACAGCAGTAAGCATATCACCTGTAATATCTTCAGCTTTAGATCCATCCTTACGGATTTTAAAGCAGAAGTCTGGTGCACAGTCAGGAGCACTTTCATTGATCCAGTACCAGGCACAGGCACAACGGCGGCGAAGACATTCTTCCTGCTCAGGCTTAACATCTCCAAGAGAAGCAATTACTGCATCAATGTCTCCGTCGTAAGTCTGAAGAAGAGTTGTCAAAAGTCTGAATGGGACCTGATAAGGCTGAACCTTTGGCATACCTGCTTCAATCTGGCTCAATTCATAAATACGTTTTTCGCGCAGAAGAATTGATTCCTTTTTTGCAAGATCTTTTTCCTTTGGCTCTTCAACACCCCACACAAGGCGTTCTGTCTTATCGTATGCTTCATAAACTGTAACAACGTCAAGATCAAAGCTGATTGAGAATTCATGATCAACCTTATTCTGTGCAAAAATGTAGCGGAGAACTTCAGGCTGATAAACTTCAAGTGCATCAACAAGAGAAATTACTTTTCCTTTTGAAGATGACATTTTTCCAGGAACGCCCTTAAGCTTAACAAAGTCATACTTCATTGTTACAGGTGCATCCCAATTATAAATTTTCTTTGAAACAAGTTTAGCTGTATCGTAAGATCCGCCCGGAGAAATATGATCTTTTCCACCAGGTTCAAAGCATACTTTTTCTTCTGACCATCTCATCGGCCAGTCAACACGCCATCCAAGTTTAATTCCACCGAACTTACGGATATCTACAGTTTCTTCACAGCCACATTCACACTTGTAGCTTACTCCATATTCTCCGTCGTACCCTGTGATTTCAGTTGTATCTTTATTACACTTTCCGCAGAAAATTGCAGTAGGCCAGTAAACATCTTCAGCCTTCATTTTGTGCTCATCATCACGGTAATGATTCAAACATTCCTTAATCAACTCACGATTCTGCAATGCTTTCTTCATTCCTTCTGCATATCTGTTTGAGCGGTATCTCTGTGACTGATAAAGGAATTCTGGATGAATACCAACACGTGGAAGCTGTTTTTCAATATCAACTTCATGATGACGTGCATAGTTTTCATCACGACCAAATGTATCTGGAACAGAAGTGATTGGATAGCGCAGATATTTTCCAAGTTCTTCCGGATTAGGCATATTTGCTGGAACTTTGCGGAATACGTCATAATCATCCCAAGAATAAATGAAACGTACATTCTTACCGCGATCTCTCATCGCACGAACAACAAGATCAACTGTAATGATTTCACGGAAGTTTCCAATGTGAACAGTTCCCGATGGAGTGATTCCAGAGGCACATGTATAGGAATCAAGATCTCCCTTTTCCTTAATGATTTTAGCAGCCTGCTGGTCAGCCCAGTGGCACAATTCTTTTTCGTCTCTACTCATAACGGGGCAAATTATAGTAAAAAAAAATATAAAATGCTACTATTGAAAATCATGTCATTAAACTGCAACGAAATAAATCTGATTATAAGCGAACTGAATTTAAACGGCGCCTTTCTTCAGGAAATCATTCAGAGCGGATACGATACGCTCGTTTTCAGAACTATAAATAAAAATGAAGTTAATAATCTTTTAATTTGTACAAATCCTCAGTCCTGCAGATTGAATCTTACAAAATACAAGGGCGTAAAAAACAAGAAGCCTTTAAGGTTCAACGAATTCCTCAAATCAAAAATTCAAGGCATGAGAATAAATTCCATACGACAACTCGGCTTAGACAGAATTGTAAAGTTTGATGTTTCAACGTGGCAGGAAAGAAATTTCATTTACGTACGACTTTGGTCAAATGCTGCAAACGTAATCGTTACAAATGAAGAAGGAAAAATTCTTGACTGCATGTTTAGAAGACCGAACAAAGGTGAAGTAACAGGCGGAACTTTTATCCCAGAAGAAAAAGAACTTACAGAAGAAGAAATTGCAGCCTCAAAAGAAAAATTTAAAATCAGAACTTTTGATGAAGAAGCTGATGAATCTTTTAAAGACAAAACTTTTAATGAAAAAATCGATGCGTATTATTCAGAACATGCGTCTACTCTTTCAAGGGAAAGTCTTCTTGCTCAGGCGGAAAAATGGTACAACGTAAAGCACTCAAAAATGGAGCACGCACTTGAAAATCTTCTTGCAAAAAAGAAGCAGTTTGAAAGCGCAGACAAGCTCAAGCATACAGGAGATTTGATTCTTTCTTTTGCACATCAGATTGAAGGCTCAATGCTTACCTGCACCGATTATGAAACAGGAAAAGAAATTTCAATCAGAATAGATCCGAAGCTTTCGGCACAGGAAAATGCGCAGGTTTATTATGAACAGTACAAGAAATCCGTAAGCGGAATGGACAGTCTGATTCACGACATCGAGCTTTCACAAAAAGCAATTGCAGCTTTAGACGCAGAATATGAAGCAATTAAAAATGAGCAGAATGTTCTTAAAATTGAACAGATGCTTCGGCGTGACACGACTCCAAAACAACATGTTGCAAAAAATTATTCCGGACTCAAATATGAAATTGACGGATGGACTATTCTTGTAGGGCGAACTGCAAATGAAAATGATGATCTTCTGCGTCACACGGTTAAGGGACAGGACATGTGGCTTCATGCACGTGATTATGCAGGCGGCTATGTTTTTGTAAAAGCACGCAAAGACAAAACAATTCCTCTTGAAATCCTTCTGTATGCAGGAACACTTGCAGTCTATCATTCAAAGGCAAGAAAAAATGCACAGGCCGATTTGTACTACACACAGGTAAAATATCTTCGCCGTGCCAAAAATGGACCAAAAGGACTTGTTCTTCCAACACAGGAAAAAAATCTTTTTGTTAAACTGGATGAAGCAAAACTAAGAAAACTGGACGAATATCTTGTTCAGTAAGTTATAGCTTATTCCTATTACCAGATATAGTTTTTTTTGTGAATTGTTTATATGTTTTCTTTTCTATAAACTTATACGCGCAATTTACGATATCAGAATCCGGAGCAAATAATTATGAAGATTTCAGAAAAGCTTAATCAGAAAAAGGTACTGATTTCCTATGAGGTTTTTCCTCCAAAGCAGCAGTCCAATCTTGAAAAGATGATTGATACCGCAACAGCAATTACCAAACTGAATCCGGATTTCATGAGCGTCACATACGGAGCTGGTGGAACAACAAGAAGCAACACTGTAGAAATTGCCTCAAAAATTGAAGAGACAGGAACTACAGCACTTGCTCACCTTACCTGCATCGGGGATTCAATTTCAGACGTTCACCAGACAATCAGTGAACTAAAGAAAAATAAAATTGAAAATGTTCTTGCACTCCGCGGAGATTTTCCAAAAGATTTTGAAGGCAAAAAAGCAACTATCGATGGTCTTGAACATGCGTCAGATCTTGTACCTCTTTTAAAGAAAGAAGGATTTTGTGTAGGCGGTGCATGTTATCCGGAAGGACATCCAGAAAGTTCAAACAGACAGACAGATCTTGAAAACACAAAATACAAGGTTGAAGCAGGCGTAGATTTTTTGACAACACAGATGTTCTTTGACAACAACATGCTCTACAGCTACATGTACCAGCTTCAGAACAAAGGGATTCATATTCCTGTGATTGCGGGTATCATGCCGATTACAAATTCAAATCAGGTTGAAAGAATGGTAAAGCTTTCTTCTGCATACATTCCGGCAAAACTTCTTGCAATCTGCGACAGATTTGAACATAACCCTCAGGCAATGAGACAGGCAGGAATTGCATATGCAACAGATCAGATTATAGATTTGATTTCAAACGGCATACGCGGAATTCATATTTACACAATGAACAAAAGTGATATCGCAAAAGATATCCTCAACAATATCAGTGAAATTGTAAAAGCTGTAAATCAGTAAAAATACAGATTAAAAATTATACATGGGTGAAAAATGAACTTTAGAGAATTCTTAAACAAAAGCATAAAGAACAACACATGCATAATCTCAGATGGCGGCATGGGCACAATGATTCAAAAGCTTGCCGAGGGAATGAAATATAAAATCCCAGAAGATTTAAATTTTTACAAAAGCGAAGTAATCAGTCAGATTTACAGAGAGTACCTTACAGCAGGAAGCAACATAATTTCAACAAATACTTTCGGAGCACTAAGCGCAAAGCTTGCAGATGAAAACGCTCCGCATACAGCAGCTGAATATATAGAAAAATCAATTTCACTTGCAAAGGAAGCTGTAAAAGAAATTGAAGCAGCGGGAAACACAAAGCCTCATTTTATTGCCTGGGACACAAGCACAAACGGAAAACTCATGCAGCCTATCGGTCCACTGAGTTTTGATGAAGCATATGAATCTTACAAGGACGCAGCAATTGCCGCAGAAAAAGCCGGAGCTGATCTTGCACTTATTGAAACAATGAGCGACCTTTACGAAGTTAAAGCTGCAGTTCTTGCAATACGCGAAAACACAAATCTTCCGGTACTTACGCTGATGACATTCCAGCCTTCTTTAAGAACCCTTACCGGTGCAGATGTTCTTACATGCGTTACATATCTTGAATCCCTTCACCCGGAAGCAATCGGATTTAACTGCGGTGGAAGTCTTGAAGAAGATCAGAAACTTGCTGAGGAATTTTTAAAGCATGCTCATATTCCTGTTATGGTTCAGCCGAATGCAGGACTCCCTGTAATTATAAACGGAAAAGATGTATTTAAAGTTGAACCTGAAGAATTCGGAAAGTTCCAGAGTGAAACAAGAAAAAAAGGTGCACTTATTTTGGGCGGATGCTGCGGTACAACTCCTCAGCACATTGCAGAAATGGCAAGACAGATTGAAAAAATTTCAGATCCGTCTTTTGATGAACTGATGGAATCGATGAGCAGTAAAGATGAAAATCATTCCAGTGAAGAAAAAACAAAATCCTACATCTGCTCTTACAATAAGACTGTACAGGTTGGAAAAAATGCAGGACCTAAAATCATCGGGGAACGCATAAATCCAACAGGAAAGAAAAAATGTAAAGAAGCTCTGATGAATAAAGACATGCAGTTTATTCTTGATGAAGCTGAAAGTCAGATAAATGCAGGAGCTCATATTCTTGACGTAAATGTAGGTCTTCCTGGAATTGATGAAAAAGAGATGATGCTCAGTGCCGTAAGAACTTTGCAGGAAGCCTTTAATGTTCCTCTGCAGATTGACTCAAGTGAATATGCAGTTCTTGAACATGCGCTCAGATATTACAACGGAAAAGCTCTTGTAAACAGCGTAAACGGAAAACAGGAAGTAATGGATCATGTGTTCCCGCTTATAAAAAAATATGGCGGAGCTGTAGTTGCTCTTTGTCTTGATGAAGACGGAATTCCTCCGACTGCAGAAGGCCGTGCATGGATTGCAAAAAAAATAATTCTTGAAGCAGCAAAATACGGAATCCCTGTGCGTGATATTTTTATTGATACTCTCACGCTGACTGTAAGCTCAGAACAGAAAACTGCAATGCAGACAATCAAAGCAATAAAAATGATCAGAGATGAATTTGATGATGAAGGAATTCAGTTTGTTCTTGGAGTCTCAAACATTTCTTTCGGACTTCCACGACGCGACATTATCAACTCAAGATTCTTCTTGCTTGCATTACACGCGGGACTTAGTGCAGCAATCATAAATCCTTCAAGTAAAACAATGATGGATTCTTACCGTGCATTCCGCGCTCTTGAATGCTTTGATGAAAACTGTCTTGATTTCATTGAGACTTACACAGGCACAAAAGATCCTTATCTAGAAAATAAAATTCCTGAAGGAGCAACTGTAATTCCTGCAGCTGCTAATACAGAAAAATCTGAAGCTAAAGGAGACTGTCCCAGGCAAAGCTCAGAATTTTCTATGCTCATAAGCATTATAGAAAAAGGATTTAAAGATAAGTCTGCAGCAGAAACTGAACAGCTTTTGAAAAATCATCAGCCTGTAGAAATCATCAACAACGCGATTGTTCCTGCTCTGGATAACGTTGGAAAAGATTTTGAATCAGGCAGAAAATTTCTTCCGCAGCTTTTGTTGAGTGCAGAAACAGTAAGCAATTCTTTTGCTAAAATTAAGGAAACTCTTGCCGCAACAGGAATAAAAGAAGAAAGCAAAGGAACAGTTGTAATTGCAACAGTCTTCGGTGACATTCATGACATCGGAAAAAACATTGTACGTGCAATGCTTGAAAATTACGGCTATAATGTAATTGATCTCGGGAAGAACGTACCTGCAGAAACAATCATAAATACTGTAATAGAAAATAAAGTTAAGCTTGTTGGACTAAGTGCGCTTATGACAACGACTGTAATCAACATGGAAGATACAATCGTAAAACTAAGAGCCGCCTTGAAAGAACGCAACATGGAATGTAAAATCTGTGTCGGTGGTGCAGTTCTTACAGCTGACTATGCAAAAAAAATCGGTGCTGATTTCTATTCAAAAGATGCAATGCAGACTGTTTCCTGTGCAAAAGAAGTTTTTGGCAGATGAAAGATCCTGTTTATAAATTCAGATGCGGAAAAGTAAAAGCCGCAAGTGAAAAAAGAATTGAAAAAATTAAAGGCAGAAGACTCGACTCATTTTCAGTAGGTACTGCGTATTTTACAGTATGCGTATTTCCTCACGGACTTTGGACTCTTTTTAAATTCTGCATTACGGTGATTTTTAAATTCTTCCTCGCACAGTACTTAAGAAAAATAAGACTTTTAAAAATCCCTGTAAAAAACGTTGACCACAAACTTGATGACTCAGTTCCTTTCAAGCCGCAGACAGTACACACTTATCTTGATTTTATAAACTTCTGGATCCGTCCTTTGTCTATGCTTGTAAAAAGATTCGGGATGATTCAGGGTGTAAAACTTGAAATTGAATTTTTAAGATACATCCGCTTTGCCTATCAACAGGCATTTGAAATCTACAGAAAAAACATGAGCACAACAAGAAGACCTGTATGCAAAGAAATTAAAGCCGTAAGACGCATGCAGAAAACAGACCCTCATTACATGTGCGTACCAAGTCTTCACATCGCAGTCATCTGTTTAACCTACACATTCTACAAAAAAATTTTTGTGCGTGAAAATTTTACAAAAGAAGAATCAGAACAGTGGCTTAAAGAAATTGCAGAACACGGAATGGAAATTGCAGAATCAGTTCTCTATATGAAGCAGCACAGCGTAAACTGTATTCCCGCAGCTCTTTACATGATGACAAAAATCGTGCCGGAACTTTTAGAAAGTGAAACTGCGCTTACATCAATAGAACATTTTTTCAAGGAAAGCACCGACGTAAAACCAGAAGATAAAAAACTCATTCTTGAACATATAAAGTCTGTATATAATTCATTTACATCTTCTGAAAAATCATGGCAGGAAACAATTCTTAACTGGCTGAATAATTATGAACCTTATGTAAAAAATTCATAATTGGCTTCCAGTCGTTCTGCTTTTCTTCCCGCCACCAATTTCTTAAATAGCCCTAACTTCAAATTATTATTGATATAATAAAATTAGCGCGAAGGAGTATTGAGCGGAATGAAAACATTCTGTTTGTTGGTGTCGCGAAGCGACAGTATATAGTTACATTACAACAAACAGCATGTAGATGCGACAGCATCGGTTTCATTACGCGCAAGACGACTGGGAGCCAATTTTATTTAATATTCCTTTACAGAATTTGATTTTTTATACAAGGCAGCCTGACTGTTACGTTTTGTTGCAGTGTGACTTCTAGGGCGGTCATGAGAATTATTTCTTCCCTTTCTTTCACCGCCGAAATTTCTTTCTCTGTCGCGCTCTCTTCCACCTTCACGTCTGTCACGGAATGAATCTCCACGGCGAGGACCTCTGTCTCTTCTTCCACCGCCAAAGTCACGAGAAATCTTTGTATCCTGATGCATGTGTGGAAGTGACTTGTCCTTTTCGCTCAACGCAAGTGCTTTCTGTCCGTCTGCAAGGGGCAATGTCAAAAGACAGAATTTATCTGCCATATCGATTGCATCAATTTTTCTGTCAGGAACACCAAGAAGATTATGGAAGAAATTTGCAATCTTCTTTGGATTGTATCCATCGTGCCAGCCAAGCTGAACATAAATGCGCATCTCGTTATCACCGACAACAGCACATCTTCTTCCGCCACGATCTCTGTCTCTGCCTCTTTCGCTGCGAGAAGGAGAAACCACACTGATTTTTCCATACTGTTTTTTGCTTAAGAGTTTTCCATAAGATGCAGCAAGCAATGAAGCAATTACTTCCTGTGCATTCTGTCCATTGCAAAGTTCTTCCGCAAGCTTATCAAAAACAGGATCACCCTTTCTTAGATGCGGAACATTCTTTTCAGTTTCTTCAAGACTTATAATTTCATCGTCCTGAGTATCTGCAGTTTCTACTGTTTGATTTACAGATGCAGTAAAATCATTAAGTCCAATTTTAGTTTTAATATCATCAAAGAGACGAGTCTTCTTTACTTCAATAACTTCCTCAACAGAAGGAATTTCAGAAAGCTTCATTTCGCCCTTTGCACTTCTGCGGATTGCATTCTGGAGATACTGAAGTCTTCTTCTTTCTTCAGGACGAACAAGAGTAAGAGCCATGCCGCTTGAACCAGCGCGTCCTGTACGACCGATTCTGTGAACATAAGTTGGACCATCAAACGGAAGCTCATAATTTACAACATGTGTAAGACCTTCAATATCAATTCCGCGGGCTGCAACATCAGTTGCAACAAGAATGCGTGTTTTCTTACTTCTGAATCTTGCAAGAATTTTTTCGCGCTGTCCCTGAGGAATATCTCCGTGTAAAGCAGCAGCTTCATATCCGCGTTCATCAAGAACCTTTGAAACATAATCTGCATCACTTTTGCGCTGAACAAAAACAAGCCCGAAGAAATCAGGAGAAATATCGATGAGACGAACAAGAGC
>AUXO014425446.1_pt1 | contig 14442 bp, 8 predicted proteins | sample 768731 | NCBI WGS metagenome assembly AUXO01 (sample SAMN02715735, study PRJNA202380) | gut metagenome | biome: sheep rumen | host: Ovis aries | place: New Zealand: Palmerston North | reverse complement strand
GACGGCTGTGTAGTTGTCCGTTACGACTTAACGCAAAAGAGGGATGTAGAGGCCGTAAAACCGGGAAATCTTGTTAGTGTAAAAATTATGGCAGTTTCTGGTGTTGATTTGGATTCTGTTTTATTGGCTATAAAGAGAAAAAGATAGAATTCTTGCTGTTTTTTTTATAATTTTATAATTTTTTTGCGTTTTTCTGAATCTAAATTTTCCATTTTTAAAATTATGATGTATAATTATCTATTGGGTGTATGAAAAATATTGCAGTTATAATACCAACATTTGCCATAAGTTATGCTTTTGACTTTTTGTCTGGTGTTTCCGATTTTGCCAAAGATAAAGATGTAAGATTTATTTTTGTTCAGACAAAGCTTCCTCACAGTACGGTTTGTATTTTTGATTATCAGTATTGGACGTCAATGGAATTATTGCGTTCAGAAGAGATTGATGCCGTAATTGTCGTGACGGGGGTTTATTGTGCAACTCCTTCTCTGGAACTTCAGAATTTTATAAAGGGAGTAAAACTGCTGACTTCAAAGCCTGTTATTTCAATAGGTGTTCCATTAAAATTTGATAATGTTTATTCACTTCTTGTTGACTGCAAAAGAAGTTTTTTGCAAACTGTTGCACACTTAAAAGAAAAGCACGGCTGTAAGAAAATTGCATTTCTTTCGGCTGTTTCAACCAATTCTTCTGAGGCAATTGAGCGTTTTGAAGCATTCAAAGATGCTCTGGCAGAAAATGGACTGGAATTTTATCCTGAGCTTGTATGGGACGGCGCTTTTACAGAAACACGGATTGAAGAGGTTCTTTCTGACATTTTAAAATCTAAAGAAGATGTTAATTTTGATGCCGTTGTTTCCTCCAATGACAACATGGCTTTGGGAATCTTGAATGTATTTTCTAAAATTGGTGTAAAAGTTCCAGAAGACGTTAAAGTAATTGGCTTTGATGATGCTCCTATTTCAATTCTTACAGAGCCAAAATTATCTACTGTTAATCAGCAGGTTTATGAATTAGGATATGGGGCCGCTCAAAGAATCTTGGATATTCTAAACGGAAAAAATGTAGAAAAATACCATTATGCAAGACTTTTTCAAAAATACAGGCAGTCATGCGGTTGTATCGAAAAAAGCAATTCTTCCTGTGCCTATAAAGATGAAGACGGTAATGAATTCCGTGAAGATTCCCGCTTTGAAAACTCAATCTTTAAAGATGCAAATCATCTGAACGAGCAGAATAATATTGTAACAATCATGGATATGCTGAAGGGCTCCAACACTTTAAGGCAGTTTTTTTATAATTTGAAATTTGTTGTAAATCAAATAGACATGGATTATATGGCTATAAACTTTTACGATGAGCCCGTTTACCTTGATTCAGATGAAGATTTTGTCCTTCCTAAAAAAGCAGAACTTTACATGTTTGCAGATTTAGTGAATCAAAAAGACATCTTTACACCAAAAATTACATTTGATCCCCACAAGCAGCTCTTTTCTGCGGATTCCTTTGGCAGACTTCCTGGAGTTTATATTTTACAGTCAATCTATTCCGGTGAAGCAAATTACGGTTATCTGATTTCAAAAATCCGACACAAAGAATATGCAGAATATAACGTATACTTAAAAATAATTATCAATTCCCTTTCTCAGGCCTATGAATACACCCAAAAAATCATAGAAACTGATAAGCTGCGCATCGAAAATTCAAAACTGCAGAAAAGCAACTACAGTCTCAGCAAAGAATCAAAAACTGATGATTTGACAGGCATTTTAAACAGACGCGGTTTCTTTAGAATAGGCCAGCAGACTCTGGATATTATGCAGGAAATGAACTCTGCCGGAATTGTTTTCTTTTTTGATATGGATGGACTTAAAAAAATTAACGATACCTTCGGTCATTCAATGGGAGACAAGGCTATAAAAGTTGAAGCAATGGCAATAAAGAGTGTTTTTCGCAGCAGTGATGTGGTTGGTCGTCTCAGCGGCGATGAGTTTGGTGTAGTCGCCTTGGGAATGACTAGAGAAATGATTCCACAAGTGCACAAAAAAATCGAAAAAGCGAATAAAGAGTTTTCAAAAAAGCACAATCTTCCTTTCCAGCTTTCCATAAGTTTTGGTTATGCAGATTTAGCTACCTCAACCGTTTTAAAAAAACTGCTTACAGAAGCAGATAAAGAACTTTATAAGGTAAAGAGAATAAAACATGGACAACAATGATTTTGAGCAGTATCTTTCCCTGCTAAATGAGCAGCAGAGAGAAGCCGTAGTCCATGAAGGAAAATCTTTATTAATACTTTCAGGTGCCGGTTCTGGAAAAACAAGAGTAATTACTACAAAAATCGCATATCTCATAAATCAGAAGAAGGTAAATCCCTACTCAATTCTTTCGGTTACTTTTACCAAAAAAGCCGCCAATGAAATGAAAGAACGTGCTATTGCCATCGAACCAAAATCTGAGGATTCTCAAATCCGTACCTTTCATTCTTTCGGTTCCTGGTTTTTAAGAAAATATTCAGAATATGCAGGCGTTGAATCCTCCTTTACCGTTTATGATGATGAAGATATGGCAACCCTTGTAAAAAAAGCAGTTCCTTCATTGTCTGCAAAAGAAGCCCACACTGCAGCCCGTCAGATTTCTCTTGCAAAAGATTACTGCCTTTTCCCCCAGGATGATTTGACTTTTATAGGCAGTGAGTTTGATTTAAATGATATTTATGCCAAATATCAGAACCGTCTTCATGACACCGGCAATGTAGATTTTGGTGATTTAATTCTTCTTCCTGTAAAAATATTGCAGGATGAACCATCAATTGCTAACTACATTCATAATCGTTTTAGTGTTATAATGGTTGATGAGTATCAGGATTCAAACATAGCTCAGTACAAGCTTTTGCAGGTATTGTCTGGAGTAAATGAAGGAAATTCTTCTTACGTATGCGTCGTTGGAGATGATGATCAGTCAATCTATCATTTCCGTGGTGCAGAAGTTCAGAATATTTTGACTTTTCCCGAGCGTTTTCCAGGTACAGACATAATCCGCCTTGAAAAAAATTATCGTTCAACTGCAAAAATCCTTCACGCCGCCAGTCTTGTTGTCCAGAATAATAAAAACCGAATGCAGAAAGAAATTATTGCAGCCAGAGGGGAGGGGGGAATGCCGGTCCTTGCCTTTCTGGAAAATGCAGATGAAGAAGCCGCCTTTTGCAGCAGTTTGATTGAAAAATCCGTAAAAAAAGGTTGCAAATATTCTGATTGGGCAATTTTGTACAGAACTAATGCCCAGTCTCTTTCTTTTGAAAAAGATTTTTTGCATAAGCATATTCCTTATAAAGTTGTAGGCTCCCTCAAGTTTTACGAACGTGAAGAAATCAAAGATATTCTCGCTTATCTTTCTTTATTTGCAAACAATCGTGATGAAATCTCTTTTAGAAGAATCGTTAATAAACCTTCCCGAGGAGTAGGAGATAAAAGCCAGGATAAAATACGGGATTATTCTGTTCAAAATAACTGCAATCTTCTGGATTCTATGACAGCACTTTTTTCTGACCTTTCAAAAAAAGCAAGAGAAGGTACCGAAAGCTTCTGTAAAATCTATCAGAATATGCAGAAGTTTTTTGAAGAAAAAGAAGGAAAAAAGCTTTCGAATTTTATTGCCCGTTTTGTTACAGACAGCGGACTTGATGTATACCATAAGGCTTCTGATGAAATTGAAGGTACCCAGCGGCTGGCAAACCTGCAGGAGCTTGTGAACAGTGCCGTTTCCTATGAATGTTCATTAACTGGCTTGCTTGCTTTTCTTGATACAATAAATCTAGACCGTTCTCTTGAACTTGAAAGCGACGAAAATACTAATGATTTTGTTACTTTGATTACCCTGCATAATACAAAAGGCTTGGAATATGACAAAGTGATTATTACCGGCCTTGAGGAAGGTATTTTCCCTCGTAATGATAAAGCCGGTGCAGATTTGGAAGAAGAACGCAGACTTTTTTATGTTGGAATTACCCGTGCTAAAAACGAGCTTTATGTAACCTCTGTTGCAAAACGCTACATGTACGGCTCCCTTGCTTTCATGCGTCCAAGCCCTTTTTTGACAGAAGCTGCCCCTGCTTTTTCAATAATAGGAAAAAAGCCATATTCTTTTGCTACCAGCGGCTACGGAAAATACTCTTCTTTTGCCGCTAATTATGGAAATAAATCCTATCTTGCAGAAAAATGGACCAAAGGTACAAAAATCTACCATGATGATTATGGTTATGGTGTAATTCAGTCTGCACGATTTGTTGACGAAGAATACAAGATTGAAGTTAGATTTTCAGGCGGAACAAAAACTTTTTTGCCGGAATATCAGTCAAAATCCCTGCAGATAATCAAAGATTAGCGCTTAACATGTATGCATATTCTGCATCATATAAATACTTTTTTCATAATAAATTAAATGACAAATCGCACATTTGCCTTTATAATTTACTGTAAATGGACGAGAAAAAGCGGCGCATTGGCCTTGTTGTAGATTACCTTACTTCCGAATATTCTGAAAATCTCATGGATGGTGTTTCTGCATATTGCAGAGAACATGATATAAATCCATTTATTTTCCCAATAGGTGAATTAAACAATATATCTACCAACGATTGTAATTATCAGTTTGTTTCAGCGGTTGCCCATATAAAAAAAGAAAATGTAGATGGGCTTATAATAGTTTCCAGTCAGCAGATGCATAAAACTTCCAGAGAAGGATTTGATGCTTTTCTGGATAATTTTAAATCAATACCTATGGTAAATATATCTGCTCAATTGCCTGGAATCCCTTCTGTTTCCGTAAATTATGAACAGGGGTTTGATTCACTGATTCAGTATCTTATTGAATATCAGCATTGCAGAAAATTTGCTTTTATAGGAGTTTCAAGTAATTCTACAGATGTAAAAAAACGTACTGAGATTTTTAATAATGTTCTCAGCCGTAATGATATTCCTCTTGATTCTGTAGTCTACTGGAACACTAATTTTGAATATTCCGGTTCTTATCATACAATTGAAAACTGGTACAAAAAAAATGGTCATTTTGATTTTGATGCCATTGTTTCCCTTAATGATGACATGGCTTTTGCCTGTATTGATTTTTGCCAGAATCAGCTTAAGCTTAAAATCCCCGAAGATTTAATTGTTACAGGTTTTGATGACATAAGGCGTTCTTCAATTTCCCAGCCTACACTGACTTCTGTAAATCAGAGAATCTCAGAACAGGCTTACATAGCCGCAAAAACACTTTGTAAAATGCTGGATGGTGAGAGTGTACCAATGCTTCAAACTATCGAAGGAAAAGCCATTATCCGCCAGTCCTCACAAAAATATCCTCTGGAAAACTTCCCAGATTATCTTAAAACTGCTTCTATAGAAACTCATTATCAGGCTAACGACCGTTTTACCGTATTTGAATGGTATAAAAAACGTGAGCAGATTTTCCAGGCTGCATATTTTTATTCAGAATTAAATTATGACACAGATATAAAGAATATAGGAGAACTGCTTACAAGAGAATTAAAAAATTATGGCTTTCATTCTGTTGCAATCGTAATCTATGAAAAGCCAATAGAAATGTCCGGTCCCTTTACCTCTTTTGAATTACCCGATAATGCTATTCTTATAGGTGGTTTTGATTATCAAACTGGCTTTAATACAAATTATCCTTTTTTACCTCAGTTTTTTTATCCCAAAAAAAAGCTTGTTCCAGACGGATTCTTAAAATATACTCCTGATGGCTTTATCGTTTCTTCCCTTTTTCATAATCATTTTCAATACGGCTATCTTGTAATCCGCCGTGATAATTTTGATTTGGGAGTTTATAGTCTTATTTTTAAGGCAATCGGAAACCAGATAGCGGCCTGTTTTTCTTACAAAAACATTGTTGACGAAAAATCTAAAATTACAGATAAATATCAAAAAATGGATATTATAGTCCATACAGATTACCTTACCGGTTTAAGAAACAGACGGGGTTTTATAGAGTTTGGAAGCTCTTTTATGAATCTGGCCCAGTCAATATCCCAGAGAGGACTTATTATTTATTGTGACATGGACGGACTTAAAAAAATAAATGATAATTTTGGGCACGAATCTGGAGATACAGCTATAAAATCCATGGCTGTAATCATAAAGAAAAATTTCAGGGAAAATGATATTGTTGCTCATCTTTCAGGAGACGAGTTTGCCATTTTAAGCCCAACTCTTTCTGTAGAACATTTTTTAACCATAAAAGATAAAATCTCTGCCGACTGCAAAACCTGGGTTTTAGAAGAAAAAGTTCCCTATACACTGTCTGTAAGCATGGGATACGCAGAATATCCTTCAAGTGAAACAGGCTATGATTTAAAAGCGCTTCTTGCCCAAGCAGATTCATCTCTTTATATAGAAAAACAGGCAAAGAAAAACAAAAAATAAGGTCAGAATTATGGAAAGACGATTGAGAATAGGTTTACTTGTAGATTTCTTAGTTTCAGAGTATTCGGAGTTTTTAATTGAAGGTGTAAGTGCATCCTGTAAAAAAATGAATGCAGATTTTTACATTTTTCAGATGGGGCAGTTGAGGTCTCTGTCAAAAAACTTTGACTACCAGTGTGTTGCCATTACATCCCTTATTTCCAAAAATAATATTGACGGAATCATTGCTACTTCAACAACTCAAACCCATAATAAAAGCCTGGAATCTTTTGTTTCATATTTAAAATCTTATGCACCTATTCCTGTTGTTAATATTTCTACGGAGATTCTTGGTATTCCTTCAATCGTTGTTAATTATGAACTTGCCTTCCGTTCTCTGGTAGAGCATGTAGTCCGCGATATAGGGGCCAGAAAAATTGCCTTTATGTCGGCTGTAAGTAAATCTGATGAAATTACTTTACGTGAAAAAATATTCTGGCAGGTAATTAAAGAACATAATATTTCTCCTCAGTCTGTAAAAGTCTGGAAGGCAACTTTAAGTTATTCATCTGCAATGTATGAATTAACTAAAAAAGAAAATCAAAATGACAAGTTTGATTACGATGCAATTATCTGTCTTAACGATGATACTGCATTGGCTGTGCTGGAATATGTAAAAAAACGCGGCATCAAGGTGCCTGAAAATCTTGTAATTACCGGCTTTGACAATTTAAGAAAATCTAATTACAGCATTCCCTCTCTTTCTACCGTAGACCAGCGGGTTTTTCAGCAGGGCTATGTAGCAGCCAGAACCTTGTATGATATGCTGGTAGGTAAAAAAGTTCCTTCTGTTCAGGAAATCGAAGCAAAAGCAATTCTACGCCAGTCCACTGGTGCCCAAAGATTCTTTTATAAAGTACGCAATAATAAGTTTCTTGAAATTGACAGGGCTGCAATTGCCGGTGTTTCTTCATCTTCAATGGTATATGAATGGTATCAGAACCGTACCCAAATGTTCAGAATGACAAAATTATTTCTTGAAATACAGGCTGGTCTCTGCAAGGAAGATATTCTTTATCAGATGACCTATAATTTTCATGCCTTCGGTATTTCCTATGTTGCTCTTGTTGCTTTTGAACATCCAATTGATACACCTTTTCCTTTTGATTATTTTCATCTACCAGACAGGGCAAAGGTTATATGTGCTTCTAATCCACAGAAGGATGAAATACTCAACCTTTATGATTCGCCCGTTTATTTTAATCCAAATGAATGTATGTTACCGGAGCAGTTTTTAACCAGCGATCAAAGGCCTATATTTGCAATGTCCTTGTTCAGTGGAATTACTCAGATGGGCTACATGCTTATAGAAAAACTGGATATTGATATTGCCGTTTATGAGCCTTTAAGATATTCGGTTTCAGAAATGCTGTCATCACTCAATCGCTTTGAAGAGCAGGAAAAGCTTCGTAAGCAGGAAGCTCTTTCTGCACAGCCGATTATGTTTGATAAATACGTTCATCAGGATTCTCTTACTGGCCTGTTAAATCGCCGGGGAATAATTGATTTTGGAAATGCTTTTCTTGATACAGCAAAAGAAGATTTGCACAAAGGCCTTTTGATTTACTGTGATTTAAATGAGTTTGAAAAAATCAACGAAAACTTTGGTCACGAAGCAGGGGATTCTGCCTTGAATGCCTTTTCAGAAATCTTAAAAAGCATTTTTACAAATGACTCACTGATTGGCAGAATAAATGCAGATAAGTTTGTCATTTTAAGCAAAAATATAGCTCCTGAAGATTTTTTCAATATCAAGGATTTGATTTCCAAGGCCAGCATAAACTGGGTAGAAAAAAATAATTCACTCTTCCTTATTTCAAGTACTGTCGTTTATGTAGAGTTTTCTTCTGATACCAGTTATGATTTGAATGAATTATTAAAATCAGTTGAAGATGCCCTGCAGGAAGAAAAAGCAGCCCGACGTGATTCAATCTAGTTTTTCACACTAGTTCTTTACAGGCTACCAGTCTCTCTGAATGTAAGTTGCTCTTGGTCTAGCTGTAATATCAACACGTCTGTTTTGAGCCCGTCCTTCTTCTGTCTGGTTTGTTGCAATCGGCATGGTTCCGCCATAACCCTTGTAAGTAAAGAGCTTTTCATCAAGACCTTCATCAATCAAAGCATTCATTACTGTTCTAGTGCGTTCAATGGAAAGATTAAGCTGACCAACCGGTTTTCCAACATCAGCTGTATGGCCTTCTACAAGAATTGTATAGCCGTCATCAATCAAAAGATTCTTCAACTGTTTTGCAATTTCACTGATTCTTTCATTTTCACCAGGCAGTAAATCAGGGGAATCAGGATAGAAATTAAGATTAACCGAGAATAAAATACCGTCTATAGAATCAACAATTTCAATATCAGAAACCTTATTCTGATAGAAATAGTGTTTTACTTCCTCATATTTAACATAATATGATTCATCTTTTTCTGGAATTGCAATATTATAAATAAGATTTTCCTTATCCAGCAGAATTACAACCTTTCCTTCTTTTAAAAGCTCAACATTTTGTGGAACAGTCAGAATCTTTAAGGCATCTGAACGTTTGATAATCGGGTCTGTCCTGTTTCTTCCAAAAACCTGAATTGCTTTTATATAAAGAGGATCTGAACCAATTCTATTAACATATCGCTCAGGATTGTCAGAATAATCATAACTTACAAAACCGTCATTTTTGATTACCTCAGGATTTTCCATGCTTTTTTCAAAAATTACGTTCATATTTTCGTCCCAGATTTTTGGAAAAAAGCAGGCCGAAACATTACTGGAAACATATTCGCCGTGAACAGGGTACTTTCCCCTTGCATCAATTATAATTCCAGAATAAGCGCGGGAGGGAACTGTATCTATCGGCTCTTCCGGCGAATAAGGATTTTTATGTTTTACAAGATGCTGTCCTATTTTATTAATATTCAGAGTGTTTGTTGTATTTAAAGTAAGAATGTCAGTTGAAAAAACATCAGGGGTTTTGTAGCCATCCATTATGAAATTGTAGATTGTATCCAGAGATAAATCTTCATTGATGATGTTGTCAGAAAGAGTTCTGTTGGAATCAGTATAAAGAGAGAGAAGAGAAGATTGAATAAGTTGTGGCATTTTTGTCTTAATAAATGCAGAAGCCTTCTTTTTGCCCGATGGCATCTGGAGATTTGCCTTTTGTGTATCAAGAGAGATTCTGGAAGTAAACTTTCTGCTTACCCAGTTTATGTCGCTTGTCGCTTCTATACTTGTTTCTGCCCCGTATAAGGATTGTGAAAGTAATAAAAAGAGGCCCAAACTGATTATTTTATACAGATTCTTTTTCATCAGTTCATTATCGACTTATTTTGACGGAATATAAATAATTTTTCCTATTCTGAGGATATCATTTTCATTTATTCCATTAAGCTCACATATTGCTTTTACGCTTGTACCATATCGTCTTGAAATTGACCAGAGTGAATCACCAGAAACGACCTTATATTTAAGAGGAAAATCCATAGGCTTTAATTTTGCCAGTGCTTCTACAGCTGGTTGTCTTGTCCCCAGAGGTAATCTTACCTGAGATTCAAGAGAAGGATGTGTAAATCCCCTTATAAAAGAAGGATTCAATTGCTTCATTAAATCTTCATCAATACGCATTTCCTGGGCAAGCTGATTTAATGAATAGGCTTTGTTCACCGTTACAAAATCAAAAAGTCCGTGTTTTTCGTTATACAAGGCTTCATATTCTTCTTCATGAGATGGAATTGCTACCTTATAATATTCACTGTTTATAGCGATATCTGCAATGGCAAGTAATTTTGGAACATATTCAATTGTCTGTAGAGGAATTAAATTGTGTTCTGCAAGGTACCAGAAATCTTTTACCGGTGATTTTAACAGGGCTTTGTTCAAAGCTCCCATTCCGCAGTTGTAGGCGGCGATTGCAAGCAGCCAGTCATTAAAAAATCTGTAATTATCCGTAAGCTTTCTGAGTGCGGCTTCTGTAGATTTCCAGGGATCATAGCGTTCATCAACATAGTCATTTAATTCCAGAAATGGTTTTACGCTGTTGGACATAAACTGCCACAAGCCAATTGCCCCTGATCTTGATTTTGCTGATGCCTTGTAATTAGATTCAACTACAGGAAGATATTCAAGCTCTGGCGGCAGGTCTTTTTCCTGTAACATGCGCCTCACGTACAACCTGTAATCGACCGCGTTTTCAAGTGCGTCCTGTAACTGTTTTTCGCCCTTTTTTTCAAGATAAATTTTGCGAAAGCGGTCAACTTCTTTTCTGTCGCTGCCGGGAAGGGTAAGTTCTTTTTTTTGCGGAACAGGCGCAAGGGGTTCAGTTTCAATGCCTGTTTCTGTACCAATATCTGTCTCTGTAACAGGCACAGGGACTTCTGTAGAAATGTCTTCTTCTGTAGCAATATCGGCCTCTGTAGCAGTCTCATTTTCTGTAACAATATCACTTTCTACAGGACTGAGCTCTTCGATATCCTCAGCATAAAAGTCCAAACAGATGAAACAAAGAAAAAAAATGCATAAAAATCTTTTTTTCACAGTTTGTTTCCTATATAAATCCCTGCCCATTCCCAGTTTCCGTTAATATCAGGAGCAAGAGGAAAATCAATTTTTCTAAAATAAAAATACCATACATTAACAGCAGTAAAGTTAACCCAGCCCCAGGTTTTTAAATATGCTTCCGTCGGGGTTGATGTTTCATCAAGATTTTCGCTGTAACGGATTTTATTACCGTGCATCCAGTCATGCATGGAAAAAACTTCCTGAGAGTTGGCATCCATTTCGTCCTGCTTCCAGGACATAGAAAAGAAATTAACCTTGGCTTTGTAACGGTCAAGTGCCCTCCAGTCGTAATTTCTGATGGCTTTTTTTACCGCTGCTTCAAGGGCCGGCAGACTTTCAAAAGTCCAGTCTTTAGAAGAATTATTAAAATCAATCAGATGTCTTGCTTTTTTATAAGCATCCGGTTCACCTGGAATCTGAATTGTTGTTGCATCCGGCTGCTGAAGAAAGAGGGTATAAGTTTTCAGTGCCTGATCCCACTGATTATCCTTTTCGTATTCAAGGGCAAGACGCAGGTAAAGCTCAGTTGTATTTATATTGTCAGGAAATCTGTTAATAAGCTCGTTAAAATATTTAATTTTATGCGAAGGCGTTTTACTTATCTGGATAAGATTCTGTAAGCACATAAAATGAATTGATGTGTCTTTGTATAATAAATCCGGGCAGGTTTGCAGAATGCGGTCAAAATAATATTCAGCTACAGGTTCTGCATTCAGCGAAAGATAAGAATATGCAGTCATTAAAAGCCAGTAGGAATTATACATATCATCAGGATTTTCTTCGACCCAATTTGTAAGCAGAAGAATTACCCCCTGAAAATCTTCCTTTGAAAGCAGATTATTTGCCATCTGATTAATAATGGCATATCTTTGTTTTGGTTCAAGCTTATGCGTAAGGAGAATCTCTTTTAATTCTTCCTGTGTGTTTTCTGTCTTAACGTTTTTACATGCAGATAAACAAAAGCAGCAAAGCAATAAGCATAACAGAATGTTCTTTTTAAGAATAATCATATTTTTTAATCTAGCATGTTGATTTGTTATTGTAAAGATTAATTTTTACATATAAAATGATAATAATAACTTGGATTTTTGAGAGGTTTCCGTGAATAAAACAAAGCTCATTTTATTGGATATTGCAGCCTATTTAGGTTCCGGCTTTTTTTTATGTGCTTTTATTTTTTCCATTTTTGTTTCAGATCCAAAGTACATTAATATTATTTCCTTTATGCCTGTTCTTGCTTTTGTTTTAGGCATTATTTCACTTGTATTTACTTTTGTTTATTCTCACAAGGCATATCATCTTTTTCTGGGACTTTTCCTTATTTTAGGCAGCATATTTGTTTTTCTTTGTTTAAAAAATATAGTTTCATGGACAATATATCAGTGGTGGCCGCTTTTAGGCGTTTTAGTAGGTTTTTCTTCTTTTTTTGCGGGGAAGTATAAATACAAGAAAATTAAAATCGGTTATGCGATTCCTTCCCTCTCAATTTTTTTATTCGGATTGTGGCTGTCTCTTTTTTCATTTAAAATCGTAAAAATCTCTTTTACAACTGTTGCTTTAATTGGTGCTCCCTTGTTTATGATTTTAGTATGTATTTTCCTTGTGGCACTTCTTTTAGTGCAGCAAAAATACAAAAATCTTGTTGTAAAAGATGATTCTTCTGATTCTTTTGATGATGATGAATTGACAGTAGAAAAATCTGGTGAATGAATTGTATAAAGCAGGTGGTATAAAACGGAAACTTACATTTCTACTTTCTCTTTTTCTCCTTATACAGAATTATGCTTTTTCTGCGCCCAAAAAGAAAGCTAAGGCAAAAAATAAAAAAGCAGATACTTCCCTTGAAGAATCTCCAGAAAATACAGAAAACGGAATAAAACTTCCTTCAAGTGCAAAACAGAGAACATATTTTTATAAAATAGATGAGTCTATTGTCAGTGGGGTAGAGGACGGTTCTCCAGAATCAATAAAGCAGGCAGTCGCAAAGCTTAGAAAATCTGATGGTGAATATGCAGAAAATGAAAAAGTTTTGATAAATGTTGCCTCAGAAATTATGCGTACAGTCTGGCCTTCTGAGAAAGTTACCTGGGATTCTTTTGATCAACTGGAAGATAATTCTTATACAGGTGCAATCAATTCAGCAAAAAATGGTATTTTTGATTCAAGTACCGGAAATGTTGATTTTTTAAGTACAACCTTGCCTCTTCTTGTTATTTTAACTCCAAATATCAGCCCTAATGTTTATGAACAGTGTGAACCTTCCCTGCAATCTGCTCTTGAATTAAATCCAGATTCCTTGTTAATCAATTATCTTGCCGGTATTTTTTATAAAGAAAAAAAAGATTATCAGAATGCAGAAAACTATTTAAAGCGGGCTTATGAAAAATCTGTCAGTGTGCTCGAAGTAATCCTTGAGTATTCTGATGTCTTAGTTTTAAATAAAAAATCAGACCTTGCTGTTCAGGTGATTGCTTCTATTCCTCCTGAGCATGAAGAGGAAATTGCTGTTTTAAAAGAAAGAGCCAGAGTTTCTTTTGCCAATATGGACTATACCTCTGCTGAAAAATATGTTGCAAAAGTTCTGCAGAAAACGCCGAATGATTTGGATTTTCTTTTGTTCCGCGCAAGAATCTTTATAGAAAAAAAAGATTATATTCATGCGGTTTCTCTGCTGGATATGTATGCCCGTCAGAATGATACAAATGTGGATTATCTTGTCCTACGAGCAAAAGTTCAGCTGGACTGGAGTAAAAATACTAATGCGGCAACAGAAACTGTAGAAAAGGCATTACGGCTTTATCCGGAAAACGAAGAATTATTAATGCTTGCTACGAGAATCTCTTCTGTTACAGATTCTCCGGTTGCAGGAAAATATGCTGATGAACTTGCTTCTTATGTTTTAAAAGCAAATCCAGATAATAAAGAAGCCCTTATTTATGCAATGAAGGGGCTTATTCAGCGGGAAAACTGGAATGAAGCCTACAAGCTCAGCAGCCAGCTTATTTTGAATGAAACAGCTGCTGAAGATGTAATCTTAAATCATGTAAAAATCTGTACCCAATTAAAAAAATATACTGAAGCATTGGAAACTGCAACCAATGCCTACCGACGCAAGCCCGAAAATGAAACAATCATACAGGCTTATGTAATTGCCTGCTGTTCAGTTAATTCTAATGAGGAAGCGCTTGCTCTTATAAACGGTTTTATCTCTTCTTCCTCATCAAAAATGAAAAGTTATCTTTATTATCAGAGGAGTTTTTTACAGCGTACCGAAGATGCTTCTCTTGCTGATTTACGTTCAAGTCTTATTGCAAATCCACGTAACAGTGATTCACTTTTCCGCCTTTACGAAATCTATTATGAAAAAGAAGATTACCGCAAGGCCCAGTATTATTTACGCCAGGTTGT
>AUXO012493505.1_pt1 | contig 14442 bp, 15 predicted proteins | sample 768731 | NCBI WGS metagenome assembly AUXO01 (sample SAMN02715735, study PRJNA202380) | gut metagenome | biome: sheep rumen | host: Ovis aries | place: New Zealand: Palmerston North | reverse complement strand
ATTATGATAAAACTATGAAGAAGCTTATATATATCGGAGCTGGTATCACAGCTGTAAATGTAGTTAATGCGGGATGTTGTGATAGTAATAGCGGAAAGAAGTCTATATCTCTTTCTGATGTGGAAATTAGTTTTATAAATGTTTCTGACAATGAAAAAGTAGATTGTAAAAAAATGGATGATGATATAAAAAATGATTTCGATAGATATTATAATATGTTTAAAGCAATGTTTAAATTTGAAAAGGGTGATATTGCAAGTAATGTTTCAATTTTTGGTGGTACAAGTAGTAAGAGGGTATCTGTGTATATACTTGTTGGAACTGACGCAATTGTAGAGAAACAAGAAGATAAGGTTAAGAATGGATTTGTTCAAAAGCTTGGTGATAGTGGATTAAATGTTTGTTGTATTGAGTTTGGTAGGGGAATTGTCCCAATAGCTAAAGGAAAAGTTAGTATTGAGGCTGATAAGGACAAGAAAACTAAGTTTAATATTAAGATAAGTTAAATATTTGACTGGGTAATTGTTTGTGTTTTTTATAGGAATTAGTGAAATTGTATCATTGATGAATATTATATATATTAGTGCGGGACTAATAATTACATCTGTAAATATGATTAATGCAGGTTGTTGTAATAAAAATGAAGATAAGATAGGGATAAGAAGCTTTTTTGAAAACCTAGAAATATATGTGAATTATATTACCCTTTCAAGAATTAATGATAGTGTTAAGCAAAATTTTAACAAAGATGATGTTATTAAAAATATGGCCGGTACTTACCATTTTGGTTTGAATGATATTTCTATAAATATTTCTATTTTTAAGTATATAAGTACGAAACCTGACATGTTAGGTGGTTCCGATATTGTTGAAAAACATATTAACGTTGTTGTTGGAACGAAAGTGCTTTTTGGCAAGCAAGATCCTTCTAAAAAAAGTAATATGAAGCCGCTTTGTGATACTGGACTTTATATCACTTGTATTGATTTATCTAATGGTAACCAATTGGATCCAGCGTCATTTAATGTTAAGGCTTATAATGGTAAGCCTGGTAAGTTTGAACTTACGTTTGTTAGTTAGATACGTGATTCCATTTTAAATATTTTTTTGTACTTTGATTGGTTTTTATTGTTATATTTATATTTGAATCTATTTTTAGTATTGTTGTATTACGTTCCATTGACTTAATTTTATTTAGTTTTAATAATAAATCGTTTTAGATTTTTTTATTGTAGTATATTTTTTATCATACCAATATGAATAAGGTATTATGTTGGCCTGGATTAACAGTTATATCTGTAAATATAATTAATTCAGGTTGTTGTGGAAATAAGCATGAAAATAAAATTTATAATTTGGGTGATGTCAAGTTTAAGTATGGTGGGGTTGATTTAAAGAAGTGTGACGAATTGTTTAAGAATCGTTACGATAGCTTTGTAAAAGCTATGGCAGTTTTTTTTAGATTTAATAGTGATGATATTTCAAAGAATGTTAGATTTTTTTCTTCTGAATCTGCTGATTTGACTTATGTATGTGTTTTTACTAAAGAGCTCTATGAAAAGCAGGATCAGAATATTATGAAGAAGTGTGCTCAGAAACTTTCTGAGCTTTGTCCTTATTATGTTACCTTTATAAAAGCATCGGACGATATGCAAATAATACCTCAGGATTCGTCTGTAACTTTATTCAACCTTGAAGTTGATAGAAGCGATAATTCACAGTTTATTATTGGTAAAGAGAAGAAGCTATCCTAGGTGGAGTTTATTACTTTTACACATTTTTGGATGAGCCTGGGAAAAAATTTTTAAGTATATTTTTTTTTGAATATATTTAAATTATGAAGAGGTTATTATATATTTGGTGCGGAGTATCAGTTGCATTTGGAAATGTAATAAATGCAGGATGTTGTTGCAAAGGTAATAAAGATGAAGGTATAAATAGTGATAAGGGTAATGGTAAGGGTAAGACAGGAAAGAAGCTACCTAGTAATCTAGGAATATATATCGGAGGTGAGGCCCTTGTAAATAATAATGATTATCTTAGGAATGATGGATTTGAGGAATTTGCAAGAGGATTTAAAGTTAATAAAAACGATTTTGGAACGGATGTTTCTATGTTTACTGTTAAAGACGGGAAAACTTTTGTATTTGTTTGTACGAAAATGTTTTATGACAAACAAGATCAGTCAATTAAAAATAATAATCTTAGGCCGATTAGTAATACTGGATATTATGCTTGTTGTATTGAAGGCGGGAACCCACTTGCTAAAGCTGAGTTTCATATTGATGCTGTTAAAGGTGAGCCTGGAAGGTTTGAGTTTGAACGTGTAGTAAATATTTTACTCGATTAGTGTTTTCTTGTTTGCCATATCTTTGTAATTGAATTTATATGTATATTCGTTTTTTAATGCTTTTGTATTGCCTCTATAGGTTTTTATCGAGAGATTTAAGTTTATTTATCTTTAATAATAAAGACTTTTAGATTTTTTTAATTAACATGTAACATATAATTATATGAAGAAGGTTATATATATTGGTACTGGTGTTGTATCCGCATCTGTAAATGTGATTAATGCAGGATGTTGTAATAAAGATGAAGATAAAAATAAGGGGACGAAGTCTTTATCAATTGGAGATATTAAGATTAGTCTTGAAGGTGGAAATTTTAGTAAGGATGCAGGTAAGTGGAACGATGTAGTATTGAGATTATTAGACCCTAATTGGTGTAAGTTTGATGAAGCTGTTGCTTCAAAAGATATTGTCTTTTTTCATGGGATACTTGGTTCATCTGTATCAGTTTACGCATATGTTTGTACTGAGGAGTTTTATAAAAAATTAGATCCTCAATTAAGTGAGGATTCGAAGATAAAAAAACTTGGTAATACGAGTTATTACATTAGTATAGCAGTGAGGGGGGGGGAAAAAGGTGGTACCCCTGGCCCTGGCTTTATACCAGTTGCAGTCATAGGTAATAATCCAGGGAATGTTAAGATTGAGACTGTTGATGAGAAGAATTTGAAGTTTAAGATTGTAGTTGTTGGGTAGTATCTTATAGTGTATGAGTAATTAACATTGGTGTTTACTTATATTTAATGTTTTTAGGTGATATTCTATATGTTTCATTAATATATTGAATATCTTTGCGCATTCTATATTATTACAACTTACTGTGTTTGTATTTGTGCTAAAACAGTGCGTTCCAAGGTTCTAGTATGATTGGGTCTTTTTTATAGGCTTTTATAATATTGTCGCTTAAGAATTCCTTTTTTATTACACATTCGTAGACATAATCTGTGAACCATGTATCTGTCATTATAAAATTACCTTTTTTACCTGTATCTTCTCCCCAAGAATTTTGGACTTTCCAACGTATTGGTTTATTTTTTTCGTCTAGGTGTACAGCAGTAAAGACCATAGCGTGATTGCATTCAGTGTTAAATAATTCTATTCGTGCAGTTTTATCGAAATTAAGATCTATGTTTAATATTTTTGAGGCATCGTTAATTTCTGTTGATAGATATCCATCTGACCTGTCTGAATCTATTGTTACATCGCAGCCGAACCAGACAGGGTTACTGTTTTTTATAGATTTTATTGCAGCTTCTTTCATGACGTTTATATCTACATTTAAAGCCTTGTATTTTATTTTGTCACCATCGATTATATTCACGTTCATTTTTTTAGTGAATGTCGTCATATATTTATATTTGTCGCTTGGATAATTACATAAAATTATATAATCATCTAGGTCAGATATAAGATAGTCTTTAGTGAATTCAAGAGGGGTAGTTTTGATTGTCTTAAATTCTTTTTTTTTGTCTTTTTCTTTTTTAGAATCGGTTTTATCTTTCTTTTTTTCTTTATCTTCCTTTGAATTATTTTTAGGATCGTCGTAAATTTCGTAATCAAATCTAAATTCGTTTACTGGCGTTCCAATACACAATGAAAGTATTTTATATATATCATTCAGTGCGCTATATTTTATTTTGTGTAGAGAATTATTATTGTGTTTTGATTTTTTCATTAAATATATCGCTCTTGTTATGACATTGTTGATAAGTTGGTTCATTTTGTAAGAATGTGATGAGTCATAGGTCTCTCCCATTACATCTTTTGGGCATATCCCATATTTTTTAACTAATTTGACGAAATAGTGCCAATATCCTCCATCATATTCTCCTGATAATCCTAGAATATATCTAAAAAGCCTCGAGTCAAATTCCTCGTTTATATTATTTATCACATATTCAAGTAATGTGTTGCATTTCTCTAACTTGTCGTAGAACATTAAATATGACTCAGATAGTTCTATGTCTTTTATTTTTAGGTTTTTCTTTATTATTGTACTTATAACACTTAATCCTGCAAACATCCAACATCTTCCTGATCTTTTTTGATCTGTTAGTACAAAGTTGTCTTCAATTTCAGTGTTGAAGACGTCTTGTATTTTGAAAGTGTTTTGCGTATTGAATATTGCATTGGCTATTCCATTTCTCTGTACAGCGTTTTTTAGGATTTCGTAACTATTATCCTTGTTTAGGTTATTATTGAATTTGTTTATTATATCAGCGGTTAATTCTTCGTAATTCATAGTATAAATGTTAAATAAATAATTAGAGATAGTTGAATTATGTCTACAATTTCGTACGATAGGATTATAGATAACTTGAAGGATGGTGTTAGTGGCGTTTATTTTATTTATGGAGATGAGAATTATTTTATAGATAGTATTATTGATGTTGTAAAGGAGAAATATAGATCAAATGTTAGTATTTTTTTTGGAGACGATTGTGATGTTAGAGAAGTATTGAATAATGTCTATCAGCAGTCTATATTTAATGATTTTAGTGTAGTTTTGATAAGAAATATTGAAGGCAGTAGGTTTATAAACGATAAGAAAAATGAGGATTATATTAGGTCATATGTTACTAATTATCGTGCAAACGCCATAGTTTTATTGGTTTGTGGGGGTAATATTAAAAAAGACAGTAATTTACTTAAACTTTTCGATGGGACATTTATTTACAATTCTAGAAAGATGTCTGGCCAGAGTGTAAAAGTATTTATTAGGGATTATTGTAGGAAGAATGGCGTCGATGTAACAAATGATATTGTTGATAGGTTGTATAATTGTTACGATAATAATTTGGTTTTGATAACTGATATTATTGATAGAAATGATTTTAATGCAGTATCGTATTTTAAAGATTTTAATTTATTTGAGGTTATTAGTTATGTGTCTGCGTTGAGAAAGCAGAAATTGATAAATATTGTAAATAGTATTAATAAACAGAATAAAAATGATTTGTTTCCGTTACTGACATTACTGTTTAATTTTTTCTTAAAACTTTTAGCGTATTTGAATTCTTATGACAAGGGGTCATACCAAGTTTTTTGCCATAATGCTGCTACATTGTATAAAAATGCTGATATTTTAAAGATTTTAGATATAATAAGCTATTCTGATTGTTCTCTTAAAGGAATTGAAAGTAATATTTTTGATTATGGTCATGTCTTTAAATATTTAATTGGATTTATCGTTAGCCGTGGTTAAGAGGAGGCTCAATTCTGCGTTATTTTGTCATTATTCCTATATTTTGTAAAATAATATTACGTGAATTTTTTTTATTGAATAAATTTATTAATTTGAAACTATAGTTTGGTATGGTTGTAGTTTCCAATTCTAATGCTGAAGCTAAGGTAAGACAGCTTCTTGAAAGCATGGATAAGTGTGTTTCTGATTCTAAACATGAAGTCGGAAGTTTTTTAGATAAAGGTAATAAGACTGCAGGTACTAGGGGAAGAAAGAATTTGCAGGAGTTAAAGAAAGTCTGTTCTGAAATTAGGTCTCTTATCCAGGAGATTAAGAACAGCGGTTCTGTGAAGAAACCTAAGAAGAAGTAAAATAATTTATTTATTTTATATTTTCAACAGCATCAGTATTTCGAATAGTTTATCGATAATCTGATGTTGCTAACTGTTTTTTTATTTTCTAAATTGCATTTTGTTATACTCGTTAGGTTTATCTCTAGGTATTTTGTATTTGTTGAAACGCTTATACCTACGAATATTATTTTTTTGTCAATCATTTTTAATTTTAAATTTTTGTCACTTGGGATGTTTAATACTGTGTATATAGGTGTGTTTTTTATTGCGTTAACTGCGATAAAGTGAAACGTTAGTTTTACTTTTTTAAATGTAGTTGATATTTTTTCATACATTCCGTAGCCTAGTTTATTGTATTTTTCTTCATTGGGGTTTATAGTGAGGAATATATCTGACTTGTTGAGAACTTTTGCTATTTTTTTTCTGACTGAAAACTTAATTCTACATTTTTCATTTATTGTTTCGTACTCTTTAGAATTTTTTATTACGTCGTGTTCTGTGTTATTGTATTTACATTGTAATTTAATATAGTCAAAGAACATTAATTTGTATATTATTTCGAAATAAACGTATTCAATAAATGCTTTTGTGAAATAAAATGTTTCGTTCGGTATGTATGCCAGATCTACTGCAAATTTTGATATTAATTTGTTTGAAAATTTTATTTGTAATCCATTGTATACGCCTATTTCGTTACTTATGCATCCTTTTAGGTCTTTGAATGTTGATCCGTATCCAAAACCAAATCCTTTGCCGTAGAAATTAAGATATTTATTAGTGTATATTCTAATGTGATTTATATATTTTAGATATTTGTTTATTTTTACTCGAGATCCCAAATTGCATGCGTATCCATTATCAACTAATATTTGTGTATTATTATTGGACATCGCTGCTTCGAGATACAATTTTATTTTTTTGTATTTAAAATCAGAAAAAATACTTACATTAATATTTTCGTCTCCTGTTAGTTGCCCATCAATGCTTTGTTTCTTATTGTTATTAACATATGAATTATTAATTAATTTGAAGGATTTATTGAATTTACTATAAATGAATGTTGTGCCTAAATTAAGTGTTTTTAATGGTGTTAGTAATATCCCAAATCCTGACGAATAATTGTGAATTTTGTTTTTTTATTTATATTTTGGATGTTAGTATAGCTTTCGCGTGTTTGTGCTGTTAGTATATATCTACCCTTAGTTGTTGCGTCGAAGTAATTTTTGCTTGTGAAAAATGTTGCGTCTAGTTGGTTACTTTGTTTTATTTCAATTCCAATTCCTAAGAATTTATTCTTTTTATGGGATTTGCATTTTTTTATTCCTTTTTGTTTCCTAAATATTTTTATATGGTCTATTGGCCTAAAAAGATTGTCGTATTTATAATTGAATACTAGTCCTTGTCCGTATCCAATTTTAAAATTCCCCAATATGAGTTTATTGATGCATAGTTTATTCATTTTTATGTTTTTTATGAGAAAATATATAGTGTGTGTGTTAATAAAAAACCTTCTTGTCTTTATGTCAAATTTAAATTCTTCGCCTGTTTTTTTTAATCCAGATATTCCAAATCCATATTTGTAGTTGTTGAATTTTACATTGTAAAATAATTTGTTAAGGTCTCCTGAATGTGGGATGTCTTGTTTATTGAATTTACGTTTGTAGAATAACGTTGCGTCTATTTTTTTAAATACTTTTCTTGTGTATATTGTCTGGTATATAAAGAATTCAAGTATATAAAGCAGGATGTACATTAATAGAATGGTACACTTGCTTATTATTTCTATGTATACTTAAATTCTAAGTATGTAAGGATAAAATATTTTAATTTTTATTATACTCTGATTTAAAAATTTTTCTTAACTGGAAGTGCCTGAAATGTAACAACATAAACCCTCTTCAGGTTTCTTATCGACTTTCTCTTCCAGGTCAAACGAGGTCATATTTTCTTTTTTATCACGTTCTTTCAAATCTGTGTTGACTGTTTTTATAAGTGCTGTATCATCAGCTGGTTTTTCAAGTCCTGGATCTGCCATTTTTGACTTCATCCCTTGGGCAAACATTCCCATTCCTGGATTCATTCCCATTCCTGGATCTATTCCCATTCCTGGATCTATTCCCATTCCTGGATTCATTTCTGGATCGTTTATGGCTTCTGAGTCTATTTCCATTTCTTGATTAAATATTCCTTGGTTCATTATATCTGCGGATGATGATTTCATATGTTTTTTTTCGAAAGAGAAATTCTCATCATCTGAACAATATATCGCTGTAAAACTAATCACAAACAAGCTTACACAAGTATACCTTATGACATTCATATATATAAAATACTACAAATATTGTAAAAACATAGTAAATGTTATTTTTTTATAAATTTAAAATCAAGGTATTTGTGTAGTACCTCTGGTATTATTATTTTTTCTCCATCATAATATTTTTCTATAATTGCAGCAAGTATTCTTGGTGACGCTAGAGCACTTCCGTTTAATGTGTGTGCTAAATTTTTATTTCCTTTTTTATCTTTATATTTTAAATTTAGCCTATTACTTTGGTATGTTTCAAAATTACTTACTGAGCTAACTTCTAGCCACTTATCTTGTCCTTCTGAATAAACTTCTATATCGTAGGTAAATGCCGAATTAAAACCTAAATCTCCAGTACATATTGCAAGGACTCTGTATTCTAGTCCAAGTTTCTTTACCAAACTTTCGGCATATATTCGCATTTTTTCTAGGGTGAAGTATGAATCTTCTGGTTTTGTGATTTCTACTATTTCTACTTTATCAAATTGGTGTAGTCTGTTTAATCCTCTTACGTCTTTTCCCCATGAACCAGCTTCTCTTCTAAAACATGGGGTATATCCAGTTAGTTTGATTGGTAGATCCGATTCGTCTACTATAACATTTCTATATAAATTGGTTAGAGGAACTTCTGCTGTTGGAATTAAATACATGTTTTCAACTTTATACATCTGATTTTCTTTGTCTGGTAGTTGTCCTGTCCCGAAAAAACTGTCTTCATTTAGAATTATTGGTACTTCGTATTCTTTAAAACCTTGTTTAGTTGCTTCGTCTAGAAAGAAATTTATTAGCGCTCTTTGTAGTTTTGCACCTTCGTTTTTGTAGACAGGGAATCCAGCTCCGGTTAATTTTATTCCTAAGTTAAAATCTACAATATCAAAGTCTTCAATTAATTCATAGTGTGGTTTTCTGTCTTTTTTTTTGCTTATTTTTGTAATGAATACTACTTTGTTTTCTTTATCTGATTTACCTATTGGGGCGTATTTACTAGGGATATTTGGAATATTTAGTAAGATTTTTTTAAGTTCTCCTTCGATTTCTTTTAGTTTTTTTTCTAGCTTACATAATTCTTCTTTCTTTTTTTTTACATTTTCTTTCAATTTATCTGTGCTTTTGTTTTCTTTTATTAATTTAAATATTTCATCAGAAGCGGTATTTATATCTTTCGATGTATCGCATATTTTACTTGCTAGTTTTTTTTTTTCGTTATGGAAATTAATTATTTTGTCGATTTTTTCGTTGATATCTTTTAATCCTCTATTTTTTAGGCCATTGATAACTTCATTTTTGTGTTCACTAATATAGTCAATTTTAAGCATATTATATTATTATATTTAACTGAATAATAAATTATCATTTTTAATGGAGTATTTTTATGGTATTTCCACTTGTGATTCTGAATTTTGTCTTTTTGTTTTTCCAATTAGAATACCTACTAAAAATGTGTTTGATAGGAGTAATATGTCTTTTATGAGTGTAAATTCAATGTAGTTTTCGAAAATATTAGAGTATAACATTATAAAAAAATTTATTATTATTATGAATGTTAGGGATGTAACTAATTCTATTTTTAATTCTTTGATAATAATGTTTTTTTTTGTTATTATTATCCATATTACTACGTTAAGCGAAATTAGTATTATTATTAGGAATATGGCCATTATTATGTGTTTTTTTGGCGTATTTTTTTGTTGGTTGTAATCATTGTAGTCATATTCGTTTTGTAGATTTTCTGAAATAATTATTGGACATTTCCCAATTATTATTTTATCATCTTCGTCATTTGAGGTTTTGGATTGGTCGATATTTAGCGTTTTTTCATTATTTTGTACATTGTTGCTATTAGAATTAGTCTTAAAATTGTCTAGTAGATTTTCATTTTCATTTATTTTAGACGTTAATTCATTAAATTTGTCTTTTTTTTCATTAATTTTTTCCCCTATTTTATCGTATTGTTTCTTTAATTTATCTTTTTCCTTATTAACCTTAGAAAGTGAGTCGGTGACTTTTTTTTTATTTTTTTTATAATTTTCTTTAATGTCTTTCAGATTTTTAGCATTAAAACTAAATCCTTGTATTGCTTGACTGTTGAATGCTATAACTAAAGATACAAGGAGGTTTGAAGTGATAGTTTTAGTTAGCATATTTTAATATCAAAAAAAAAAAATAATTTTACAAATTTACGTTAAATTTTACTAAAAATACTAAATAAATTAGATTCTGTATTTTTTGGTATGTTACCTATATCGGAGGTTTAAGGATGGTGAAGAGTAGTGATAATCCAAATATTGACGTTGAGGTTTTTTACACTGATTTAACACATTTGGCAGAGAATAATTTATTATTGCCGTTTTATGGAAGGGATGGGATTATAAATGAAGTTATTGACGTACTTAATAGGAAGGTTAAGAGTAATGTTATACTTCTTGGAGATTCTGGTGTTGGGAAAACCGCAATAGTTGAAGGCTTGGCTATTAGGATAATAAATGGTGATGTTCCGCTCTCATTGGTAGGTATGAGGATATTTAGTTTAAATATTATTGAGTTGATATCTGGAAGTAGGTATCGTGGTGATTTTGAGGAGAGGTTAAATAATGTTTTAAAAAAAATAAATAGTATAGGTTCAGGTATTTTGTTTATTGATGAAATTCATTCATTAGTAAATAATGCAGGAAATTATAGTTTAGATATCTCAAATATTCTTAAGCCTATACTTTCTAGATCAAATTTTAAATGCATTGGTGCCACGACTTATAGTGAGTATTTTAAGGCATTTACTAGCTCTGATGAGGCATTGGCTAGGAGATTTAAAAATATAGATGTTCCCGAAATGTCACCTAGTGAGACATATATGTTATTGCGGACAGCTAAACAGTCATATGGTAAATGTCATAGTGTTAATTTCAGCGATAAAATTATTAGGAGTTGTGTTGATTTGTCACATAAGTTTATTTTACATAAGAAATTTCCTGATAAGGCAATTGATATTCTTGATAATTTTGGTGCTTTTATTTCGAAAAAGGATATTCCACGAAATATAAATAATATTTTTACTAGAATTTCAGAATTGAGGTCAAGAAAACACGATTATATTCTTGTGTATGATTATTTGAATGCTATTAGAGTTCGAGACGAGATAAAAGAGTTAAATAACAATATTAGTAATAATATTAATAGGTCATATAGAAGTACGTTTAAGATGGCTAAATGTGAATCTTTGGTTCCTATTTTGTCAAGGATATCTGAGATAAAGGAGGATATTATTTCAAGATTTTTGAGTTATATTAATGAATCCAGCGTAAATAAAGTGTCAAAAAATAATTTTAGTGGCATATTTTTTAATGAGGATATTAATAAGTGCATTGATGTAATAATGAAGAATTTTTATTTTTATGACATATATGATTCGCCTGTTGGGAGATTTATTTATTATAAATCTAGTGATAGTGATTTTAAAATATTTGGTAAGATGTTAGCTGGATCATTGTATAATAGCAGTAGTAATTATTTGTATCTTGATGTATTGAATTTCGTTAATAGTGGGTCTGATAGTACTGATTTGTCTTCGCTCTCGAATACTATTTCAGATAATGTTATGAAGCATTACAATACAACTGTTTTAATTGATAATTTTGAGGAAATGACTTATTCTATGTTGGAATTTATTTATAAAGTTTTTAATACAGGACATTTTCGTGATAACTCAAATAGAATAGTTAATTGTAAGAATGTTGTTTTTATGTTAAGCTTGAAGTCTATTGATGAAAGAAAGGATAAAATAGGGTTTTATAAGGTTGTCGCTGGAAGTAGGAAAACACGGTTATTTGTTGATGAGGCAAGTAATGATATATTTTTGAAATTATCTGGCTGTTGTGAACATATAAATCCAAGCCAGAGTTATGATGTTAGTAATGATGTAATAAGAGGGATAAATAAGTTGGTTGATATCACGAGGGGGTATGGTGTGAAGGTAAGTATTCCTGGTAATTTTCTTGAAATGTTTTTTTCATATTGTAATAACAATGGATTACGCGGTGATTTGGTTAGTGAGTTTATAAATAAAAGATTGGTTGATAAATTATTTGTTTTGATAAAAAAGAATAAAAGGCTGAGTAATAATAATAGTTCGTATTTGTTAAATGTCACCAATGATACAATTGATATAATCGAAAATAATTAGAATTTAAATTAAACAGACTAAAAATGAAATAAAATCAAAAGCGATTTCCTACTCTCCCACAATATGTAGTACCATCGGCGTAACTAAGCTTAACTTCTCTGTTCGGAATGGGAAGAGGTGATCCTTAGCACTTTCATCGCTAAACCCTTTATATATATTCGATAAAAAAAATTATGCAAATAAAAAATATTTGTTACTTTTTATTTTGGTACTGTATTTTGTTTTAGATAATATGTATGATTTTATATTCGGAGATATTGTGTTTATTACTTAGTTTAGTTATTTTTAGTGGGAATGCAACTACTTTATCGAGCGGGGATGGTGTGTCTGTAAATTGTGATAGTGAAAGTAAAAGTGAATTTGACGATAGGTTTTTTGATAATCTTGATTTATTAGAGAATAATGGAAAGTATTCTGAGGTGATCGATGTATGTCTTAATATATTGAATCGACATGACATTGAGTATTATAATGAAATAGATATACTAATTAGGCTTGGAGATGCTTATTTCGCTAGTGGTAGTAATAAGAAGGCTATAGAGGTGTATATGCTTTTATTAAATAAGTATGTTGATTTTAATGGCTTGGGGGATGTTTTATATAATCTTTGTTGTGCTGTGTATCGTTTGATGCCTAAAAATCCTAATGTTGACCTGGAATATTGTGAAAAGATGATAAATTACGGTAATTATTCATTGTCAAAAATAAAAAAGATTGAATATTCTGACCGTATAAGGTTTATGATTGATGAAGCTAAGGATTTAATAGAATTGAAGGAATTTAATGATATAAAATTTTTTTACGAGAATGAGATATTTCCATCTGCGCTTCATTGCTGTAACAAGTTTTTAGAAACATATAACGATGACAAGTACCGCAATTTAGTTATTTCTTATAAAATTGATATTTTATATAATTTAGCTGTTAAATTAATAAGTTTTTTAAAAATTGCAAAGAAGAGTGTATGTCATGATGTTTTAAGAGAAACGTATGATAAGATAATTGGATATTATAATGAATTAAAAAGTATTGGCAGGTCTGCTTTTGATTTAAGTGATAAATCTGATAGAATAATAAAAAAGCTTGAGTGTGAGATATCGATTATAAATTAAAGCTCTTATTGGTATTTTTTTGTGGGGCAGTTTAGTTTTTTTATTATTTATTAAATTTTACTACATTTCATGGGTTTAATTATTTATAATTACCCTTGTTTGCGAATATTAGTTTCATTAGTGCCAAAAAGTATTAATTTCAGCGTAACTGCAATATAAAAGATATCCTCATTTTCTGATATTTCTTTCGTTGGATTGAATGATGACTGTTTAGGCTTGGGAGGCCCCCTCATTATAAATGGTGTGTAATTCGAATTTTGATTTATAAAAATTGTATTGATTAAATCCATTAGGAGTTTTGATACTAGAACCATTTGCGTTTGACCAATAGTATTCATCTGTTTTACTCTTGTAATATCCGTATGCACTGGTTTCTGGTGTAAAGAAGTAGAATCCATAATTCCAATTCTTATTTTTATCTTGGGCATATGCAAAATAATGCTTTGTGTGATTTCTAGTGATCTCCATGTACACCTTAAATGTGGTTAGGTCAATTACTAGTAAAGTATCTGTTTTATCAAATTGCCCGTACATCAAATTGTGTTCACTTAGGGAATTTTTTAGTGGTATTTTATTCGCGCCATTTATATACATTACAATTACACCGATAGTGATACCGCTTCCATTGTATATTGGTAGAGATGCCAGCGAAGTACAATTTGAAAATTTCATTTTAACGTTTTTAATGGACTCTTGGCTTATGCTATCATTATTGTAAGTAACCACATTTTCCATGAAAATTTGGTTATTTATCGATAGATATATTTTGCCACCTTGCAACCTTGCTGTAAGACCATTGATTCCTCCTACATTTTGTATTTCTGTGATTTTTTCAACGAGGGGGGACTGTTGTAGTAGTAGATGTTTTAGTTGCTCCTGTTGTAGATGTTGTTGTTCCAAATCCTGCCCCTAATCCTGCTCCTGTGCTAGTTGCTCCTGTTGTATTAGTAGTAGTTGTTGTTG
>AUXO016922484.1_pt1 | contig 14444 bp, 4 predicted proteins | sample 768731 | NCBI WGS metagenome assembly AUXO01 (sample SAMN02715735, study PRJNA202380) | gut metagenome | biome: sheep rumen | host: Ovis aries | place: New Zealand: Palmerston North | reverse complement strand
GTCATCCGCTACTACTTCAGTATGCTCGACAGTTGCATTGAGAAAGACGTTGCTTTGGCAGCAAAAGTGGACTCTCTGCCGAAGGATACTGCTTGGTACGTCTTCCACGGAAGCATTGCCAACGGTCTGGGACAACAAGTCATCAGCGAAATATTCGTTGTGCCTGTAGATACTGACGGGCTTCTTCATGCAAAGCCAATGAGCATCAAGGACTTTGCCGCTACATATCTACAGCAGCAACTCTACTATCACCAAATGAGTGATGAGGAACTTCAACAACTGGAGTCGCTCCTTAGTCCAGCAGTGGACCAGTCCGTCATTACTTATATGAATCGCAAGCAAATTGAGATGGAGGGACAGATGCAAGTTCGAAAGGATCAGCATTTAGAACAACTTCGCAAATGGCAAGCTGACGCATTCGGTCAACTGGACTTATTCCACGATGACACAGCGATTACGTACATTTCAAAAAACAAGAAAGAGCGAATCGTCAAAGAAATCGAGACTATTCACAATGAGAGCAGTCAGTATGTGAAGAACATGAACACCTTGAAAGGCGATGCATTCATCCGTCCGCTTGCAGTATTCTTTAACTTCTAATTCCGAACAGCATGTATAGATTCATCCAAAATATAGGCGACTATTTCAACCCTGGTTACTTCACTGAGGACTTCAAAGACAATGTCTTCAAGGAGTCTGGTTTTGACAGTGATGACCTGAAGGAGTTGAACAAACGTTTCAGCGACTTGCGTCATCAGTACTATGACGTGTTCAAGAAAGAGGTCATCGACGGCAATCTTCCGATGAAGTATGTTCTAAAGAAGATGCACGACTTCCACAGCCGATTACTTCAGATGCTTGGATACAATGCAGAGAACTCATACTCTCAGTGGCTCTACTTGGATACCGACCGCGTGGTGCCTGTACGCCACATCTATCGCAATGGTACTCAGCCGCAGTTGATGGTTATGGAGATGCAACCGATGCTCCAGATGGGCGACCAGCGGGTAGAAGGTCTTTTCGAGCAATGTTACGAAGACGAGAGCGAAGCCGCACAACGTTACCGTTTCTGTAATTGGCAGAAAGTTACCACACTCCCTATTCCAGAAGGATGTAAGATAAGTCCGAAGATTATCAATCAGGCAATTGAAGAGATTTTCTATCTGCCGGAAGAACAGCGTCCCAAATACGTGTTAGTGCTTGCCGGTAGCAGAATATACCTGCTTGAAGAGAAAAAGTTCAAGCATGGCAGCTATCTGGTGCTTGACATTGAAGAACTCATCTCTGAAGCAGCTGTCTCTGCCACCAAGGACTACTATACACTATTCTATCTGCTCTGCGGGCGTGAAGCACTAGCAAATGAAAGTCAGACTGCACTGATGGACAAACTGGGTGAAGCCAGTACCCGCAATGCATACGCTGTCACCAAGGATTTGAAGGGAGGTGTCATCACTGCTGTCGAGAGTCTGGCCAATGAAGCCATATACTATATACATATATTAGGTAAGCAGCAAGATGAGACAGACGAGATGTTCGCCCAAAACGTCAAAGACGATTGTATTACCATTGTTTATCGTCTACTTTTCATCTTCTATGCCGAAGCACGTCCAGAACTCAGTATCTTGCCGATGAATGATGAAGTATATCTGAATGGCTACTCTCTTGATAAGTTGCGCGATTTAGAAACCGTGCAGATGCAGAACCAAAGCACTAAGGACGGCTACTTCATCCATGACTCTCTGTGGCGTCTATTCCAGATGATTCATACTGGCTACAACGAGGATGGTAGCCAAAAGACGTTTGTCGTGAAGAGAATCGACTCACCTCTGTTCAATGATGGGGAACTGAAAGCACTCCAGGGCATCAAGTACCGTAATTCCGTTTGGCAGAAGATTATCTATGCACTTTCTATCTCAAAGCCTGACGGAAAACGTCAGCCAGGACGCATCAGTTATATTAATCTTGGCATCAACCAGTTGGGTTCAGTCTATGAGTCATTGCTCGCTTATCGCGGATTCTATGCAGATCAAGACTATATCGAAGTGTTCAAGGCTGGAGCAGAAAAAGATGGGACATTCTTAGTTCCTGCCAGTCGCATGGACGTTTTTGAGCATGACGAAATTAAATGGGACGATAACGGTGATGTTCATACCTATAAGAAAGGCACATTCGTCTATCGTCTGAATGGTCGCGATCGACAGAAGTCTGCCAGTTATTACACTCCAGAAGTGTTGACACAGAGCACAGTCAAGTACACATTAAAGGGATTTGTTGACCGACTGAAAGACCCAAACGATGACTTCTGTGCCAGTGATCTGCTCAATCTGAAGATATTGGAGCCAGCAATGGGTGCTGCTGCATTCCAAAACGAAGTTATCAATCAGTTAGCAGAACTATACATCATCTATCGTGAGAAAGAAAAGAATAAGCACGTGTCACCAATGGAACGTCGAAATGAAGTTCAAAAGGTAAAGGCGTATATTGCCACTCACAATGTATATGGTGTAGACTTGAACCCCACGGCTATTGAACTTGGCAAACTGTCGTTATGGCTCAATGTGATTCATAAAGACATGGAAACGCCGTTCTTCTCCAATCGCCTGGCACTTGGCAATGCAGTCATAGGTGCTTGGCTGAAAGTTTATAATCGCAATGATATAGTTGGAACACCAGACCGTAGCAGCAAGAAGAAAAAACTACTGCCTAAAGCTTGGTGGGAGAAGGCTCCGTGTAAGGTAAAATTCTTTAAGAATCGTGTGAATCGAAAGCAAGATGAAGTATATCACTTCCTGCTACCAGACAAAGCAATGCTGGCTGTTCGTTCCATCACTGAGCAGAAGAAAGAACATTTAGTGGAAGCCAAGCATATGAACGATATCATCAAGGACTGGACTGCAGCTATCAATGAAGATGATTTCAAATTCTTGCAGCGGTTATCAAAAAAGATAGACTTGCTTCTTTTGGAATATTTCTCCTATCAGAGTGAGATTAACAAGATGACGGAGAACCGGATGCAACTTTGGGAACAGCCAGGCCATTATCAGGAAGAAATGTTCCTGAAAGAGAAGTACGAGACAAAGCAGCGACTCAATGATGACCGTCTCCGTCACGACAATGCCTATTTCCGTCTCCGCATGGTGATGGACTATTGGTGTTCATTGTGGTTCTGGGAATATAAAGAGGCCGAGTATCTACCTTCTCGACGTGACTACTGGAACGACATAGACGCGATGCTCAGTGTTAGTGACCAAGAACTGGACTCTAATACTACACGCTGGTTATCAGACCACATCAAGGGGAAAACGATGCGTCAACATACTGTGTCTGGCGGAAGAACGCACCAAGGAGTACAGCAGGGAGATTTATTCTCCGGTGTTGCTGAAGACGAGCCAATCTATAATCTTACACCACTCAGTGATGAAGAAAGCGTACAGATTCAGATGTCCAAGGAAGAGGTGCTGGAAAATGTTAGGGGTGAGTTTCGCAATGCTTTCGATGACTCTGACCGTTTCAAGATTGTTAGCAGATATGCTAAGCAGTATCATTTCTTCCACCCAATGCTTGAGTTCCTTGAAGTGTTCTGGCTGCGAGATGGCTTTGATATTATCTGTGGTAATCCGCCTTGGATTAATTACGAATTTGACATCAAAGGTATTGTCTCTGAAAAATATCCAGAACACGCAATACGCAAAACATCTGTTCCAGAAATACGTCAGAATTTAACAAAATTATTTGAAGTAGATTCCGAACTGAAGGATGTGTACGTTATAGAAGAGTCCGAAAATGCATGTTCTGGACAGTTTATGAATGCTGTATGTAACTATCCTTTGTTGCAAGGCGTCAGGACAAACCTGTACAAGTGCGTGCTAACTAATTCTATCGACTCCTTAAATGACAATGGTTTCATAGGTATTTTAACACCAGAAACAATTTATGATGAGCCAGAGGGAACATCACTAAGGAAGGTGTTATATAAACGTCTTCGCTACCATTTCCAGTATCAGAATGAATTACTTCTGTTTCCTGAGGTAGACCATCACAAACCATATGGTAATCAAATCTTGGGGAATGCTCAAAGTTCTCCGAATTTCTTAAGTATCAATAATCTGTTTTTACCGAATACTGTTGATGCTTGTTTTAATCATGATGGACATGGTGTGGTGACAGGAAAGAAAGATGAAAGTGGGAATTGGAATACATCAGCTCATCGTGATAGAATTATCCATTATACAAATGAAGAATTGAAAGTTCTTAGTTCTGCTTTTGAAGAAGGTGCAGATTGGGAATGTGTACGTCTCACATCAATACACGTAAAAGTGATTATTGATGTAATGGAAAAATTCTCGAAATTTAATACGCACGTTTGTGATTACGAGCCTATAATTACAGAAGGTTTAAATGAAACGACAGCAGTTGACAGGGGGATTATCACTCGTAAGACCAAAAAGCCAATCTATGAAGAGTGTGAGCTTATTTATAGCGGGCCTCATTTCTTTGTTGGAAATCCTGTATATAAAACTCCACGTCCTATCTGTGTGCTTAATTCCGATTATGACAATATAGATTTAATGCAGATAGAAGAAAACTATGTCCCTTACACAAACTATATTCCAACTGTAAATAAAGAGGCTTTTAAAGACGTAATCAAAGGCTTTTGTATTGGACAGAACGAAGAAGGAGAACCTATATTTGACAGATGGATAGAATATTACAAGGCAGGCTTTAGGCGACAGATAGGAAGTGATTCTGAACGCAGTCTCAGTGGTGCTATTCTTCTTCCTGAATGCTCCCATATCGGTGGGGTGACAACTGTAACATTTAAGTCCATGACCGACTTGGTCGAATTCGCTGGTATTACATCATCTGTCATCATGGATTTTTATGTAAAGAGCTTGCGTATTAGTGATGTACGCTTAAATCGTATAAACTCATTCCCATTAGGTATCGATGACAAATACAAGGCTCCGTTATTTTCTCGTACATTACTATTAAACTGTATCACTCAATACTATTCAGATCTTTGGAATAAAATATGGAATAGCGAATATAATCAGCAAGAGTGGAGTATTGTCGATGCTAGATTAAAGTCCTTTTCTACTTTAACTAAAGAATGGACATGGGATACTCCATTAAGAAACTATTTTGAGCGTCGTCAGGCATTAGTGGAGATTGATGTAATAACTGCAATGGCTTTGGGGCTCAGTTTGCAGGACTTGGAGATGATTTACACAATACAGTTCTCTGTGCTTCAGAAGAATGAGAATGATACGTGGTACGATACAAAAGGTAATATAGTTTTTACATGTTCGAGAGGTTTGATTGGTGTGGGCGTTGACCGTCCTGTCTGGAATCAAATAAAAGATATGAAGGAAGGTGAGACCTACGAACACACCATTGAGAAGAGCGAACTCTACAATGGTCAGAAGGTAACATACTACGCTCCATTCACCAAGTGTGACCGCATAGCGGACTACCGCACAGCCTGGGCACATTTCGAAAAACAGTTCAATTAAATATTTATACTATTTTCCAATGACATAAAATTATGGAGCAAGATAATAAAAGTAACGAATTAAGCTTGAAAGCCATACCCGAATTATATGGCAAAAACTTCTTTATACCTGACTATCAAAGAGGTTATCGCTGGGGTACACGACAGGTTGAGCAACTTATGAATGACCTTTGCGGCTTCTTCGATGATAGGGGGAAAGGGGATTTTTATTGTCTCCAGCCTATAGTTGTAAAGGAACTCACAGAAATTGAAAAGGCCACTTATGGCCTCCATTCTGATACAGACAAAAACTGTTGGTATGAGGTTATAGATGGCCAGCAGCGTCTCACTACAATACGCATTATCCTTGCATTATTCAAGAACATCCAGGGACGTTTCAAGTATAAATTTACCATAAAGTATAAGACTCGCCCTTCACTTGGTGAAATCTTTGACAAATTCATCTATGACTATGACGAGGACGAATATGGCATCACCGTAGAGAACGAACAAGGTCTTGATATAGATAGCTGGCACATATTGCAAGCTGCTAAGTGTATATTGGAATGGCTGAAGAAAGGTGAAGCGCAAGGAGTAGGACTTGATTACTTCACAGGTATCTTCTTACAATATTTTAACCAACAGAGAGGTGTAGAGGGGAAAAAGTCAGTTCAGGTAATATGGTATGAATTGCGTGATAATAGTGACCCTAACGCTACTTTTAAGCGTCTAAACGACAAAAAGGTGGCTCTCAATAACGCCGAACTTATCCGCGCAATGTTCCTCTCTGACTCCGCAGAATATGAGTGTGACGAGTCCGTAATAGACGGATATCCCGAAGAGGTACAGAGCATTGTCAAAGAAAGAGAGCAGGTCCGTAAGCAATCTCACATTATAGAACAATGGGACATTATAGAGAAGCAATTGCGTCTGCCAACCTTCTGGGCATTCGTCAAGGATGATGCATTAGACGAAGGTTACAGTTGTCGTATTGAGTATCTGTTTGACCTTATTTCTCGGAAGGGCAAAAAAGAAAAAGACGAGCTCTATACCTATCTCCGATTTGACGATATGGTCACGAAACACGATGGTGTTAAAGGTCTGTGGGATTTGTGGGTTAAGGTGGAAAGTAGCTTTGATACTTTGTTGTCATGGTATCAGAAACGTGATTATTACCATAAGATTGGATACCTTATAGCAGAGAAGGGGGCTAGCATACTCTACGACCTGCTTGATATGTCAACGAAACAGACAAAGACTCGTTTTGACAAAAATATCAATTGGCTCATCAAAACCAATATGATGATAAGTGTGGATGATGACATTTACACATACAGTTATGATGAAGACAAACAGAGATCAGCACTAAGCCGCATACTGTTCTTCTACAACGTTGAATCCACACGTTTAGCAACCACACAAGACTACTTCCCATTTGAGTTGTACAAGAAAAAGGACTGGACGTTGGAACACATTCATGCTCAGAATTCCGAGCGCATAGATCGTACCGACAAAGCAAAGTGGGAAGAGTGGATAGACTTGAATACGGAAACTCTTGAACGCCTCAAAACAAGATTTGGAGAGGGGCACTTATACGACCCACGCCCTGTTATCCAGATATTAGTAGAGAATAAGAAGATTGTAAAGAACAATACCTATGTATTCGACAACTTCACAAGATGCTTTGATAGCGTGAACGATTATTACAACAAGATGGCATTAGCTGAAGGTGGCTCTCCTGAGATTCATACCATATCCAACATGGCATTACTGAGTGGAAGTGTTAATGCGTCAATCAGCAATTCTGTATTTGAGGTTAAACGTCAACTCATAATGGAGAAGGACGCAGGTGGAGAGTATATTCCTTATTGCACACGTCTTGTGTTCTTGAAGTACTACAACAAGGACAAAGAAGATTTCAGCGTTCAGCAGTCTTTCTACTGGAGCGAAAATGATCGAAAAAATTACCAAACGAACATCGAAGAAGTTTTAAAAGATGTCTTGGCAGCAAAAGACCCAGAGGAAGAAGAGAAGAAAGCTATGGAGAAAGAAGAAAAGATAGCAAAAGAACAGGAGGTAACAAATGGCTAACGATAATATTGGACAGTTAAAAACATTCCGTCAGTTACTTGACGAGGAGAAGAGCATAATAATCCCGAAGGTACAGCGCGACTACGCCTACGGCAGACAAGAGGAAAAGGTACAGGATGTCCTAGATGGCATGCTTACCAGCATCATAGAGGCAGTTAGAGATAATTCCAACAATATCCTTGACTTCGTCTATGGTGGGACTTATGTCCATAAGAGCAACAAGAAGGCAGGTCTTATACCTCTTGATGGTCAGCAGCGACTCACGACTCTTTTCTTGCTTCATTTCTATGCTTCTATGCTTGGCGATGAGGAAGGAAAGCCTATTGGTCAGGAAGATGTAGAGATACTAACAAAGTTCAGATATGAAACTCGCCAGTCAGCGACAGAGTTCTGTACCAACCTCATTAGAAGCATACGTCCCAATCTAATAAAGGGTTACAAACCAAAGAATAATAACATCAAGGCTCTCATAGTTGACGATGCGTTATACCTGAGTACATACGATAGTGACCCGACTATCATATCCATGCTCAACGTGCTAGATAAGATAGAGAAGAAATGTGCCGAACTTGGTGCATTGTCTCTTAATCCATGTCTGTGGAAACGCCTTATGGAGAGGCGTAACAATGAATTCTATAAGTTGTCGCTCGACAACTTTGGACTTACGGATGATCTCTTCATCAAAATGAATGCCCGTGGTAAAAAGCTTACAGCGTTTGAGATTTTCAAATCTGACATGATTGCCACTATTAAGAAAGTCGATGAGAAATTGAAGGATGACTTCTCAAAAGACATGGACACAAAATGGATTGACATCGTTTGGGATTATACTAACAAGACTATTAACGACAAACGCCAGCCATTGGATATTACTAATGATGCTGACATGAAATATTCCATGCTGTTCCATAACATCTTCCGTGTCGAGTACTATCGTCGTAATCTTGGCGCTGGTGGTTTGGATGAGCAAAACATCAACAGCATATTCAAAGACACAGAAGGTGTTATTGGCGTTATGGATATTTTTGATACCCTTTATTCAATACACAAGAATAAAGGATTCGATGCCCTTTGGTATAAATATTTTTACTTTAGTGAGGATACTGTAGGAGACGATAATTTGATCAGACTTTTCTGGAAACAGAAACATAACTCTGTTTTCGAACTTGCCATGCAGGGAGAACTGTCCGTACCAGAGGTCGTATATATGTACTCGATGTGTTTGCTATACAAGAATGGGGCTGACGAGGATTCCATGAAGCGTTGCCTTAGAATAATCCGTAACTTGATGACAGCTAATGTTCGAGCCGTTGATGCCCGTACCGACAAACTGCCAAGTTTCCTTGTTGAGGTGAAGTATATTGTTGACCATAATGGTATAGACATTTACTATGACAAAGATTTGGGATTGATCATTGACGGTAATGTACACAAACTCGCCTTCATACAAAACGTATGGAATGAGGAATTTGTTAAGCAAAACTATCTTTATTCTGATAGTTATAAAAAACTTCTCAGGTATGAGAATCACCAGATACTCCAATGTTCGTTGTCTCTGTTTTTGGACTACTGTCTAGAAACTGAAGGATTAGAAGGCATGAAACCTATTGCGCCGCTTGATACGACAAAACTCTTTGAACTACTCAAGAAGTTTGAAACAATATACTCCAATGACTATCTTAAGTATTTCCATCAGATACGTACTGCATTACTTGACAATGACGTTGAATACATGCAGTATGACGCTTATATGGATAGGAACGACAAACGCCGTTACTTTATAACCAAGACAACGGAACTGAGCAATTTTTATATCAAATATGCACAGAGACACAATCAAGAGAGTATATTGAAAATACTGGAGAGGATGCCAATCCCATCAGACTTCTTGGCACCAGAGGAGTTGTGCAAGCATTTTGATATAAGAGATTGGAAATACTATATAGCAAAATACCCAATGCAATCCACTCATCAATGGACTCGTTACGGAATAGGAGTTTGGGATGACTTCACTAAATATCCTCTCGATCTTGTCCTTCTAAACAGTTCTCAACACAGCGAGGGTAATCTTGAATGGATGATGATGACATTCCTGTTGAAGAATGTACTTTCAGACGACGAAAAGTATTATCTTGATGAGCATGGCTGTCATCCTATATCAATAAAGAAAAGCGCTTCTGCCATACAATTCAAGCATGGAAAGTGGCTTATAGAGAGCTGCAAAGATTTAGTTCCCACTATTACTGCGAAGTTTCCTGGTCTTACCATTGAGAAGGCTGAAGATAAGAAGATTACAGTAGACTTCGGTGATAGCAATTATGGCTTAGACTATATTGAACTTGGCCAGAAACTTGTAGAGCTTTTAGAGGCAACCGAAGCGGTATCAGCAGGAAATGAAAACGAATTGTCAAAAGAACCGGACAATTCCTTTTGCTGACAAACAAACATGATTGAAATATGAAGAAATATACGAAAATAAGCGTACAGTGGTTCTATGAACTCCTTGAACGAGGAGAGTGCGACATCATGGACTTCAAAGAGCAACTCGTGAATAAACGGGTGTTCGGCAAGTCGCTGAAGAACTTCTCTCCTAACTATGAAGAGATGGCACGTGACGTAGTGGCGTTTGCTAATCTGAAGGGTGGATTCCTTTTCGTCGGTATCGTTGATGGCACGAAGGAAATCAATACAGGCTTCGAATACAATGAGAAGAAGACATTCGAACTCATTAAGCAGGTACAAGACCGGACGTTCCCTACGATTACGTTGATACCACACACCATCACAGTCAATGGTACAGAACTCTTGGTATTGGAGATACCGTTCTCTCAACAGATGCACCGCACCAGTCGCGGTGAGTTCCTTATACGCTCTAACGATGGCAACAGGGCTATAGAGCCATACGAGATGGCAACGATTCTCGCCGAAAAAGGGATGATAGTGTATGACCAGAAGACGTGGGACTTGCATTATGAATGGTTTGATGAGCGCAGAGCTGTCAAGCTACAGGACATGATAAGGGCCAAGAACGCTGAAAGTCCTTACGCAGAGAAATCCATTCCGGAACTTCTTGACTCGCTTGGGATGACTAAGGAAGAGGATGACAAGGTTCTGCCGACTACGACAGGATTACTATTTGTCGGAAATGACCGTGCGCTTAGGGAACTGCCCTTCTACGAAGTGAAGTACATCCGTTATGATGCTGACGGGAGTTATACCCCATACGAGTATCGCGGCAACATCATTGAAGTTGCACAACAGTGCTTCGCTCAGTTGAAAGCGGAAATCAAGAAGAAAGAGTTCGTGTTCGGACTCTATCGTGAGTATATCGAAGACTATTCAGAGATCGTTCTTCGCGAGCTGCTTATTAATGATCTGGTTCATAGGGATATAAGCCGACAACAAGTAGTGGAAATCAGAAAGTACGAGGACTATATAGAGTTCGAGAGTCCTGGGACATTCCCGCAAGGTATCACCGTGGACAACTATCTGCGCAAAACAAACCCCCGTAATCCCAATGTCATTGATATCATGCGCGAGATTGGTTTCGCAGAGAAAGCAGGTAGCGGCTTTGATAAAATCTTCACTGAACTCTTGTCGAAGGGAAAGCATCTGCCAGAACCTGAAGAAACAGATACTTCTGTCATCTTCCGCATCCGTGCAGAAATCTGTATGGAGAAACTCATCGAACTGTCCTTGCAGTATCAAGCTCAGACAGGCGAAGCTCTCCATCTGGACCAATTGCTGGTGCTGAACGAGATTGTTGTTCATGGTAAAGTAAAGTTAACTGATTTGGAGAAAGCGCCGCACGTGAGTACCTACCGTTTGCGGAATGTGCTGGACCGTTTGCAGAAACTGGAGTTCATAGAGTCAACAGGCAAGACATCCGGACAGGCCTATATCCTTCATGCCAGCAAACGAAAAACAACAGATGAGAAGATTGACTATGTGATGTCTAAAAAGCAAGAGAAGGCGCGACAAAAGGAAGCCATTCTTAGGTATCTGGATTCTGTCGAAACAATTAACAATACTGAGACAAGAATACTACTCAAACTCACAGAAGCAAGCCGCTCTATGGTGTCAAGACTATTCGCCTCCCTGATTGATGATGGGGAGATTGAAAAAGTAGAAGACAGTCGTCCAAATGACGTAAGGTATCGTCGAAAAAAGAAGTAGAGTAAGGCGATTCGTTTGCAATTCCGTTTGCAATTCCGTTTGCATTTTCGTTTGCAGCGTTTGCAGAATTTGACTAAGAAGTAATAAAGAAATAAGATATGCTACCACTTCAGCAAGCAGAAGAAGTAAGGACCTCAATATTAGAATACATTAAGGCTACTTACCGATTCAAGGACAAGAACGTTAGTGATGCCTTCTATGATTTCATAGAGGACACGCGACATGGTATGATAAAGGGACCGTACATCAGTCTAAAAACACCGTTTGTCACAAGTCCGACAGGTATCAGTATCCCTCTGGAGATTAAACCAGACTTTCCACCGTATCAGCACCAGATGGAGTCGTTCCAGCGGCTGACAACAGAAGATGGTCATCGTCCACAGAATACGCTGCTGACGACAGGTACTGGTTCTGGTAAGACAGAGTGCTTCCAGTTCCCAGTACTAGACTACTGTTACAAGAATAGGTTGCTACGTGGTATCAAAGCCATCATACTTTATCCGATGAACGCTTTGGCAACTGACCAAGCAGGTCGATTGGCAAAAGCCATTTTCGATGACCCAAGACTACAGGGGCAAGTAACTGCTGGTCTCTTTATCGGACGTGGAGATAAGAAGATGCATCTTTCTACCACGATGACTCGTGAGCATATCATTGAAGATACCGAAACCATTCTCAGCAATCCGCCAGACATATTGCTGACAAACTTCAAGATGCTGGACTATGGACTGCTGCGCCACAACTACCAGCGACTGTGGAATAACAATCGGAAAGAGAAGAACACTCTGCTCAAATACTTGGTTCTAGATGAACTTCACACTTACGATGGTGCACAAGGAACAGATGTCGCCAATCTGATACGACGTCTGAAGTTAAAATTGTCACTACCCAATGAGCATCTTTGCTGTATTGGCACGTCTGCCACGATGGGGTCAGAGGATGATGCGAAGGATGCACTATGTAAGTTCGCTTCCGATGTGTTTGGCGAGCACTTCGCAACTGATAGTATCATAGAAGAGCATCGCCAAGGAGTAGATGAGTTCCTTAATAGTCCCATCAACGACCCAAATGCATTTGAAGCAAAGAACTTGGCTAGTCAGTCTATCACCAGGGACTTGTTGTCAATCACGTCAGAAGCAAAAGTCATCCATATAGAAGATTTGGTGAAGCAGCTGTCAGATAAGAATAGTGAGTTTGGCCGGCTTTCTGAGCGCGAAGGGAAAAGACGTCCACGCTATGAACGACTATCAGATTTGCTGGCACTCATCTCAAGAGCGAAAGTAGAAGTCGGTGGACGCAAGCGCCCTTATCTGCCACTGCAGGTCCAGATATGGATTCGAGAGTTGAGCGGTATTCGCAGAATAGTGAGCATGGAACCGAAGTTCGTATGGCGGCTGGAAAAATACGATGGTATCGCTATGCCTGCTTGGTTCTGTCGTGAGTGCGGTGCCAGCGGATGGGTAATGGTAAAAGGTGACAATGAAGATGCTTTTCGTAAAGACTGCGAGGAAGCAGGTCGCTTCTTTATGACCAACAACAAGAACACCTATCTTGTCAATACCAATACTCCAGATGCTCCACACCAACAAGCAGATGATTATTCCGGTGTCGTGATGAACAAGTGCTTCATCGACCCAGAGACATTTACAATCCGAGAGCCGAAGAAAGAGAAAGATACGGACTTGAGTCTGATTGCTTATAATGCTGAAGAGCGTAAAGGAAGTGGTGGTAAGATAATGAAGGAAGAGTGTCCAGAATGCTGTGCGATGGGGGATAGTGTATCTATCATTGGTACCAAGGTTGCAACATTGGCATCACTTTCTATCAGTCAGATATTAGCATCTGATTTGGACCAGGGGTCGGACAATGAACGAAAGGTTCTGGCGTTTACCAACGAAGTACAGGATGCTGCTCACGAGTCTGCATTCTTCGAAGCACGTAACTATCGATTCACTTTCCGTTCTTCAATACAGAAAGTTATCAGCAAGTATGGGCGGACTATGACACTGACAGAACTTGAAGATACTTTCGTAAAGTTCTGGAAACAGCAATTCGATGAAAAGAGTTATGTGATGCGCTTCTTCCCTCCCGATTGCGAAGGACGCATCAACAAGGATACTGATTATCAGACCAGCAAAGGACATTATGAAGCCAACTTCATACGTGAGTTTGATTTGCGCCTAACTTGGGAAGTTTGGGCGGAGATGACGCTGAACTCCATGTTGGGTCGTACTCTTCAGAAAACAGGCACGTCAGCCACATATTTCCTTCCGAAAGACCTTGAAGCCGTCTATAATGGTATGCAGGAATATATGGCAGACCACAATCTTTCCGGTGTACCAAAGGATGAGTTCATCCGTTTTGTCAATGGTCTGCTACATCGTATGAGAATGCGTGGTGGTGTCGATCATCCATACATGGAACGATTCCGCACACAACTGGATACATTCTCTCTGAACTGGAGTCAGTCGAAGACACATATTCTGGCGCGGCACTATGGCCCCAAGTCGCGATTCCCCAAGTTGGTCTCATTCACAAAGACTAACAACGATATGACCGATGCCATTGAGAGCAGAAGCAACAAACGTAGTTGGTTCTTCACTTACTATGATTTGGCTCTGCCATCTACGGTCATTCGCGACAAACTGTTCATCATAGACTTCTATAAAGAACTGTTCCGCGTCTT
>AUXO018343920.1_pt1 | contig 14446 bp, 28 predicted proteins | sample 768731 | NCBI WGS metagenome assembly AUXO01 (sample SAMN02715735, study PRJNA202380) | gut metagenome | biome: sheep rumen | host: Ovis aries | place: New Zealand: Palmerston North | reverse complement strand
CGGCGGCGGCAGCCAGTGAGACGGCGGCAGCAGAATCCGCAGAGGAAGCAGCGGAAAGCCTGGGAGAGGTGCAGGCGGCTGAGACCTCCGCACTCACCAACATCGACACGGCAAAAACCACCGCCCTGTCTGAGATCCAGACCAAAGGAGAGGAAACCCGGGCATCTATCCCGGCGGACTATACCGCCCTGAGCGATGACGTCAATGACTTAAAGAGCGATTTGGAAAAGTATGACAATCCGTTCGAAGAGACAATACCTGGTTATACTAGTGGTATCATCGGTATCAGTATTATTGATCCTGCTGAATCTAATTACACGTCATATCGGATAAGTGCCATCAGAAAAAATTCGTCATGGCACTGGTTTATGACATTACAAGGATATAACGGTACAGATTGGGTTAATATTGACAATATCGCAAGTCAATACAGTGCAGGCGCTGTTTATCCTATGGTTGAAACGCTTTTCTCAAATTATAACAAGTACGCTGTTGTCATAGACTGGAACTATGTACGAACAGAAGACATTTCAACATCCGGAATTACCGAGATTGTTCTGAAAAATACAGTTGTCAACAAACCGTTTGTCAATGCTCTGGTAAAAATCAACACTAACCAGACCGATATTGCGAACCTGACAACAAATGAACAGATGTACAATAGTGTATTTTCCGTGCCTGTCAACAGTAACGCACTTGGAATTGTTGACATCAACCTTTATAATCCATCATTTACCAACTATGAGAAATACCGCATAAACATTCTCAGGCATAACTCAAGTTATCATTTACATCTGGTATTACAGGGTTGTATCGGTGAAACATGGACGAATATTGATTCAATTCTCGTCCGTGCAGAGAACGCACCTGAACCATTGCCTGCTGTGGAAGTTCTTGATAGCACTTATCACAGATTTACTGTGACAATTATATGGGCAATGATGGGGACATTGACTTTAACTGGACTGGATTATCAGCTTAAAAACAGCATCGTCAATCGTACACAGATAGCCTTACAAACACGGGTTGAAGATATTTCTAATATTCCTTCATTCGAACTTGCTGACCACATCAAACATGTTGTTACTGTCAAGCCTGACGGTACGGGGGACTATACGACTATTGCCGATGCCTATGCTGCAATAACAGACAGTGCATGGGATAATCAATATGAAATCATTGTTTATCCTGGAACGTACAATGAAAACAATCTCCAGCCCCCTGCATATACTCATACGCATGGCATCTATCCTATGCAGACGATTGTTGACAGCAGTGGTTTGTTTGACCCAGAAAATCCTGATTTAAGTGTATTTGATCAGGGGCACGCACCATCTAAATTATCAAACATGGTAATCAGATCTCAAACAAAATACTGTGTGCATCAGGATGTCGAGTTAAAGGGTGTAACGTTAGTCAACGAAAACTTGTACTGTATCAGATTGACAGGCGGCAGCAGCGAAACGTCAGTAATCGGGATCGGTGCTGATTTTGACGGTGCTAAATTTGTATGGAGAAACTGCACGTTTGTAAATGGAGCAGTGGCGGCACATACTAATCCTAATAACTTGCCTAATGCAAATCAGCATATCATTTACGAGAACTGTATATTTGTTGACGCTTATGTGTCCCTAATGGTAGCAGGCATCGGAGGCGGCGCAAGTGGTAACACATTTGGAGAGTATGTGTGCGAAATTAAGGGATGCACAGTGAACGAGGGAAGATCTGGATTAAATTTGAAGTTTGGTTATCCTGTTAGCGGTATTGATGTCAATTTCCCCTGGCAGATTATTGGCGGAAATAATAACTTTGCGCCTGTGTTCAATAATTCGTCTGATACTAGTGCTGTTGATTTCTGGGACGCTATCAGCACAACAGATAAAACTTATGCTATTGCTGCTGAAACAATAGCAAAGGGAAGTTTTGTGGCATTTGACGGAACAAAGGCAACAAGCGCAACAGATACCAGTTTTATTGCCGGACTTGCTGTTTCTGATGGTGCGCAAAATGATAGGGTGCAAGTGTGGAAAGCGCCGTTTGTTTACACTGGAAACAATGGCGAATACGGACTCGATGCAACAGGCAACTTAGATTCCGGAGCATCAAATAAAATAGGCAGAGTATTCAACAATATATTCTATCCGTTTTATGGCTGATTTTTCCAATGCTTAAAAGCACCATTTAAGAGACTTGACCATCTTGCTGGCATCAGCCAAAAGGTAGCAAGTTTGTAGCAAGTTGGTATCATGTTCCCGGCAGAAATGTCGGGAACATTTCACGCCCAGGCTTGCGTAAGATGCGGATCATCTACGCGAGCCCACGCAAATGATTGAGTCAACAACTTAGTCAAAAACCATTAACTCAGTAAATGACGTGGATAATGACTTTGATAATGACTTGGATAATGAGGGGAAAACATGGAACAGATTCACTTTACGTCAGCCTATTGGCGGTTCCTGCTTCCGGCCTTTGCCGCCGGCGCGGACATCCTGACCGGACTCCTCCAGGCCGGTATAAACAACTGCTATAACAGCTCCGTCATGAGGAAGGGCCTCTACCGCAAACTGGGAGAGCTGGCCTGCGTGGTCATGGCCTACGTGGTTTCTATCGGCGTGTCTCTGCCGGTGGACATAACCGCCTTCGTGGCCTTGTATATCGTGGTGATGGAGTTTATAAGCGTCCTGGAAAACCTCAGCGCTGCGGGGGTGCCGTTCCCGGTCTGGATCCTGCGGAAGCTTAAGAAGGCCGCCGATAAGCTGACGGAAGAGCCAAAGGAGGAGGGAACGGAATGAGAGACGTGACGCAGTTACACCCGGAACTTCAGGAGAAGATTGCAAAGCTGAGACTCATGTGTGAGGCTGAGGGCCTTGCGCTGGGGATCGGGGAGTGTCTTCGGACGGTGGCGGAACAGGATCAGCTCTATGCGCAGGGGCGTACCGCTCCGGGGCCGGTCGTAACTTATGCCAGAGGATCAACTTATGCCTCACAGCATCAATGGGGGATCGCGTTCGATATCTTCCAGAACATCCCCGGCCATGCCTATGATGACGTTGGTTTCTTCCGGAACGTGGCGACCATGGCCAAGAGCCTGGGCCTTGCGTGGGGCGGTGACTGGACGAGCCCGGTGGACATGCCTCACTTCTACCTCCCGTACTGGGGCGACACCCCTACAACCCTCAAACGTCAGTATGTTGTGCCTGAGCGATTTTTTGTCACCTGGGACAGAGGGGCGGAGAAGCTGGAGGTAGACGGATGGGCAGGGCCTAAAACCGTGCGGCGCCTACAAGAGGTCTTTGGTACTCAGGTAGACGGCGTGATTACAGACCAGTACGTTGTTTACAGGGACGACAACCCCGGCCTGTGTTCCGTGGAGTGGGTGCGGATGCCGGTATATGGCTCCGCCTTGGTGAGGGCGATTCAGGAGATGGTGGGGGCGGACATAGATGGAGTGATCGGGCCGGCGACCATCTCAGCCATGCAAGTCTACTTTGGCACTCCGGTAGACGGTTGCATTTCTGGGCCGTCTGCGCTTATCATGGCCATACAAGACTGGCTTAACAAACACAGCTAATACTTCATTATAGCCTCGGCTTTTTTTATTTGCAAAGGCATAAAGATAGGCGGGTCTTCACCCGCCTCCTTTTATTCCTTTTCCCAACAGACTCCGACCTTTATGCCGGTGTTCTCGTATATCATCCGGGCAATGTCGCGGAAGGTGAGCGTTTCAAGCTCCGCCTCCTCATTGCCGTCCTCGTCTATCGTGGTCTTCTCCACGACCACCGTGCACCTCTGGCGACCTGGCCAGAATACCGTTATAAATCCGTCTTCGGTCGAGATCCTTGCGCCTTGGGACAGTTCTACTGTGTGCATTCTTTCCTCCTTTGTCTTGCAGTGCTTTTTGATATCATCCATGTGGATAGGATCAAAAAACACTATAAAAAAATGAGCTCAATGTGCCGGTCATCGAAGAACCGGATTTCCTTCAGGAGACCGCGCCACAGGTAACGGCGCTCCTGCATCGTGAGGGAGCTTATCAGGGTTCCGATGTCCTCAACGGCAAGGACTCCTTCCAGGGCGGAGGTGTCCGGCGGTGCCTCTTCGACATCCAGCGCCGCGAGCTCTCCCTCTAGTCCTTCTCGATCCTGGCGGTACTCCTCCAGTCCGATCAGCTCCGCAAGATATAACTCCTTCAGGCGGTCTATCTTTCTCTTGATAGCCGCCTTTTGCTTTTCCGTGTCCTTCTTCACCTCCTTTCTGGCCTGAGCCTCAACAATGACCTTTTCGGCTTCCTGCTTGACCTTGGCTATAAGGTACTCCTCTAGGACTGCCTCGCTGATTTGCTTTTTGTTTGTGCAGCGGCGCGGCGGCACGTAGTAGCACGGGCATCGGTATGTCGTGCGGTTGTGCGTAAAAACCGTGGCCATCCTGTGCCCGCATACACCGCACCGAAGGAGCCCGGTGAAAAGGTAATCCCTCTTTGCCGCTGCCGAAACGTTCATAGCGAGCTTCCGCTGTACATCCTCGAAAACGGCCTTGTCTATGATGGGCTCGCAGTAGTCTGAGTTTCCTCGATGCTCTCCGATATACTTCCGGTTCCGGAGTAGGCGCTTTAGGTTCTGCTTCTGACGCAACAGGCCAATGCGCTGACCGTACCGGGCGGCCTCGTTGAGGCTCCCACACTGGCAGTAGTAATCAAAGACCTTTCGGATGATTTCAGCCTTTTCCGGGACGACCACAAGGTGCTTGTCCTGGATCCGGTAGCCGAAGGGCACCTTGCCGGTCACGGCCTCACCCTGGGCAACTTTGTAGTCCATCACTGCGCGGATCCTGGCAGAGGTGTTTTCCGCCTCGAACTGGGCCACGCTCATCATCTGATTGACCACCAGACGCCCGGCGGGGGTGGTGGTGTCATAGATGGGCTCCCAGATTGCCAGCCATGTAACTCCGTACTTGTCAAGAACCTCCTGCGTGGCCGTGTAGTGCCGGATGGATCGAAACCAACGGTCAAGCTTTGTAAAGATTATCATGTCCACCTTGCCAGCCTTTATGTCATCGATGAGCCTTTGCAGCTCCCCGCGCTCCTGGAACTTCCTGCCTGAAACCCCGTCGTCTATGTACTCCCCGGCGCTTATCATGTTGTCGTGCTCTTCCAGGTACTTCCGCAGGGCGTCTCTCTGCGCTGGTACCGAGTCGCCTTCTTTTGCTTGGCGATCCGTGGAGACTCGGATATAGCAGGCTGTTTTTATCACCTCTTGCCCACCTCCTTACACATGGCGTCGTAACTATTCAGCTTTCTTAGTAAGTTCACGAGAAGTATTAAGTTTTCTGAGGACGCCCTTTCCGCGAGATTTTTTAGTTTCTCAAGAAAATACTCTTTGTCCTCTTCGTTGAGTAGTTCACCATAGTCTGACGGGTCGTCTTTTCCGTCATACATCTCTGGTGGCATCGTCGAATCTGCCATCGCGTCCTTCATATCAAGATATTTGTCCCAACTCTCCGGAGACACGCCTTGGATTGGGGCGTCTTCTCCCATGATGGCCTCCAGTGGAACCTGGAAATAGTCCGCGATAACTTGCAACTTTCCGACTTTCGGGGTGTATTTTCCCTGTTTCCAGGCCGTGAGCGTGGACGTAGTTACCCCGGTAGCTCTGGAGACTGTGCCGGGCTTAACTCCATGCTCTTCGCACAGCTTAATAAAGTTCTCGTAAAACATGCCGACCTCCTAAGAAAAACTAAGATTTATTAGTTGACAAACTAAGAAAACTGTGCTATCTTCTCAGGGAAGCGCAGGAAACTTAGTTATTGAGTTGATGAGTTTGTTTTCTGAGGTAATTATATAAGGTTTCTTAGCGTCCGTCAAGAAGGAAGGTGATACGTTGTATAAACGTTTTGAGGAATTGATAGAAGAGAAGAACATTACGCCTTACAAGGTGGCGAAGGAAACGGGGATCAGTACAGCGACTATATCAAGCTGGAAACAAGGTAAGTACACCCCAAAGGTGGATAAGCTACTTAAGATTGCAGACTACCTCGAATGTGACGTGATGGAGCTGTTGCGATGAATACGAAGCTACTCTTTGAACTGCTTGGGGAGATCCTGAGCCGGAAATATCAAGCAGATGTCACTGTGAAGCCGGCGGGAGGAAATGATGAAAAGGGAAAATCTGAGGATCATCGGATCGCATGAGGAGAAGGCCGTGCCGACGGGAAAGTACACCGTCACCAGGTACGGCAACAAGAAACCGGTCACCAAGCTAGAGACCTGGGTAAAAACCCCGTGCGGATCTATGAGGTTGTCAGTTTGGAAAACGCTCTACCGTGAGGCGCTGGAGGAAGAAGGGCAGCTTGATCTTCTGGAAAAGGTCATTGACCAGGTGAAACGGCTTCCCTTCGTAGATGATCCGGAGCTCTACGCGATGGAGTGCATTGATTGCGGCGCATACCTTTCCTGGGATGCCACCCAGTGAGAAGGTTCCTATTTGCTGACTCATGTGTCAGCCTCCTTTCGCCCTCTAGGTTTGAACCTGACTAAAGGGGTGCCCATCACACTCCGGAGGGTTTAGTGCCCCAGGCGGCACGGCGCTAGGCTGGATTGATGCGCATAACAAAAGAGACCCAGCAGGGGGAACCCACCCCCTAAAGGTGACGTAGCTCAGTGGTTGGAGCGGCGGCCTTATAAGCCGTGCGACGGCGGTTCGAATCCGTCCGCCACCATTACCGTAATAGTGCGGTGTTGCAAATGCAGGAGGAACGTTATGAAAACAGAATTGTACTACATGCCCCAGGGACGGGGCAAGGCGGGACGGATCAGCGTAGAACAGCGCCAGTACGAGATGGCAATGCAGAACTTTCATGAGAGTCTGAAGACCGAACTGAAGTGCTGCGCGTGTCTCCTTGGCGGGATGTTGGTCAGTGCCGCCGCTTTTATTTTTGCCTTATGGTAAAGGCGAGGGACGTGCTGGAGCTCCTGAGTGTGCCGGCGGTGGTGGTCGCTGACCACCACCATTACAGCTATGGGGAGGCTCCTGATGAAGTGCTTGACGCAGAAGTGGAAGAGATTTTTATACACGTGGACAAGGAGCGGAATTACCACGGCGCTTACGTCTACGTGTGGGAGGAGTAGGAGATTATGAATGATTTGAAGTTTCCGCTGCTTCGGGCAAAAGATATAGATTGCCGGGTGGCAACCGTGAAGGAGAACGGGCTGAGCCTGCTCCTTTACAAGAACGCGCGGGTGGATATGGCCCTACTGGATAAGACTGTCGGGCCTCTGAACTGGAAGCGTGAGCACTCCCGCGACAACAAGAATTGTACGGTGTCGATCTGGGACGACATCAAACAGGAGTGGGTTAGCAAGGAGGACACTGGCACCGAGTCCAACGCCGAAGCTGAGAAAGGATTGGCCTCGGACTCCTTCAAACGGGCCTGCTTCAACTGGGGGATAGGCCGGGAGCTGTACACCGCTCCCTTCATCTGGATCCCGGCGGGAATGTGCGAGATCAAGCGGAAAAGCAACGACAGCTTTGTTTGTTATGACCGATTTGAGGTCGAAGACATATCCTACAACCAGGACAAAGAAATCACCTTTCTCCTCATAGTGAAAATCGACAGAGGTAACCGGAAACCGGTCTACTCCTTCGGCCAGAAGGAAAAGGAGCCGGAATACATCACGGAAAAGGAGGCCATGGTCTTGCGGAACCTTTGCGAAAAAAAGGGGTACATTCCTGAGAAGGTTTTCCCCGCGTGGCCGAAGCTGACCGCTGAGCAGTACACCGAAGCCCTGAGGAGGCTGCAATGACCTTCGAAGGCCAGCTTGCCGGCATGTCGAGAGACTTTAAGACCGGCAAGCCGGTGATTCAGTTCACGGTTGCCGGGGATCCGTCCCCGCTTGATGACCTGCGGGAGAAGCCGCTGCGGATCGAGATCCGGGAGAACAAGAGCAAGCGCAGCCTTGACGCTAACTCTTACTACTGGACTCTCCTCAATAAGCTTGGCGACAAGCTGCGGACTTCCAAGGCCTACCTGCATAACCTCATGCTCAGGCGGTACGGACAGCCGGAGACGGTTGACGGCCAGACGGTCTATGTGGTCATAAAGGACACCGAGGAGGCACAGAAGAAGGTTGAGGAGGATGAATATACCCACTTGAAGCCCACAAATGAGGTGCGAGTGGGGAAAGGCGGCACTGTTTACCGCACTTATATCCTCCTCCGTGGGAGTCACAGCTACAACTCCCTGGAAATGGCGATATTGATAGACGGGGTTGTTTCTGAGTGCAAGGAGCACAACATAGAGACACTTCCACCCGAAGAATTGGAGAGGCTGAAGAATGAGAGATGATACCCTTGTAATTTTCACATACCGCAGAAACGGACACCTCAACATGATCGTTGAGCCCGCGAGCACCGTGACCTTCCAGAACGACGGAAAGGATTTTGTCCTTGAGATCGGCGCGACGTGGAAGTTTGACAGCTCCGAAGTGTTCCCGGTTTACCTGGAGGTCGCCGGCATCGTGCTGTTAGACCGCAGAGCGGAAGACCTCTGCAATGGGTTCGAATGATCGGGCGGGAAGGCGTCTGTTTCCTCTGCGGACGGTATGGCCGACTGGATACGCATCACATTTTTGGAGGCCCTAACCGAACGAGGGAGGAGTTCATGCGCCGGTACGGAAGGAGTTGGTTGTAATGGAAGCATGTATTGAGTATGACCTGAACTGGATCAAAGGCCGCGACTATGTAGAGGTCACTTTTCCCTCCAGCACGAAGGAGAAGAACCTGCTGAAGGCGATGGCAGCGGAGGGCGTTCCCGGTGTCGTGATTACTGCGGAGAACCGTGACGGTTCTATCGTGGGCCACGTGCCTCTGAGCTGCGTCCTGTTCCGGAGACCTCCGAAGAAGGTGGAGGTTACCGAGGAGATGCGTGCTCGCTTGGCACGGATGACCGCGATACGGGAGGAAAAGAGGGTAAAAACGGACGAAAACGGCGAAGAGGTATAAATTATCGTCCGAATGAGAAAATGCCGTTTTAGACACGGCGATCAAGACGGAGGTGAAGGATTGAACAAAGTTGTATTGGTGGGCCGTCTGTGCCAGGAACCGGAAGTCAGATACACGAACGACCAGAAGCCTATAGCGCGGTACACGCTGGCGGTAGATCGCAACAAGGACGAGGCGGATTTTATCCCCTGCGTTGCCTTCCAGCGCTCTGCGGAGTTCGCTCAGAAGTACCTGCACAAGGGCACTAAGATCCTTGTAGAGGGCCGGATGCACTCCGGAAGCTATACCAACCGGGAGGGCAAGAAGGTCTACACCATGGATGTTTTTATAGACCGGCATGAATTTGTCGAGAGTCGGAAGTCTGCGGAAGACGCCGACGGTTTTATGAACATCCCGGAGGGAGACGTGGAGGGGTTGCCTTTTGAGTAAGATGCAGCGAGACAAGGGGGCACGTTTTGAGCGTGAGCTTGCCGAGGCCCTTAAGGGGTACGGCTACGACTGCCGGCGCACCTGCCAGAAGGACGGGAGAGTGGAGGCTGACGTGATCGGCCTCCCTGGCATCCACATAGAGGCCAAGCATCAGGAGCAAATGAGGCTTTACGACTGGATGCACCAGGCGGAAAAGGATGCACGTCCGGGAGAGATCCCGGCGGTTTTCCACCGGAAGAACCGGGAGGAGACTCTGGTAACCGTGCCGCTGTGGGCGTTTATGGAACTGTTTAAGAGGTGGGGGAGAGATGGAGACGGTAAGAGATAGAATATACTTCATGGCGAGCTATTTCCGGTGCATTATCGGACTGGAGGGAGAAGTGTATGAGCGGATCAGCAAGGCGCTTCTCCGGTATATGTTCCTGGACGAGGAGCCGGAGCTTTCCCCTCTGGAAATGGCACTCTTTGAAGCGATGCGCTCGAACATCGACAAATCAAAAGAAATCATGGTGAAGCGCTGCGAAAGCGGAAGGAAAGGAGGAAAAGCAAACAGAGGACAAACCGAAGCAAACCACGAGCAAATGGAAGCAAATGGAAGCAAAACCAAAGCAAACGGAACCGACAAAGACATAGACAAAGACATAGACATAGACAAAGACAAAGACGGTGACGTAGACAAAGACGTAGACAGAGAAGAAGACAAAGACAAAAAGCAGCGCTTCCGCGCCGAGGATGAAATAAAGGATCCCGAAGTGTTGGAAGCGTGGAAGGCCTTTGTTGAGTCCAGACGGAAGAATCGCAAGGCGATGACCAACAACGCTGAAAGATTGATGGTCAAAAAACTCTTTAGCCTGGCGTCGGATGCCTTTGGGGAGCTTGACGCCGGGAAGGCAGTCAGGATCCTGGAGGCGGCGGTCATGAACTCGTGGACAGGTCTGTATGATCCGGACGAAAAGAAGAGCAGCAACAAGGCGATTGACTGGGATGCTGTTTAGGAGGTGGGAAATTGACTAGAGAAGAAACTAAGGCACTTATCAAGGCGATGAAAACGGGGTGGTCTAACTACAGACCGGAAGACCTGACTGAAACGGTGAACCTGTGGGCGTCCGTCCTGGAACCTTACCCTTTTCCGGCGGTCTTTGCCGCGCTGAAGGCGTATATGCTGGGCAACCATGCTTTTGCGCCGGCACCGGGGCAGCTTGTGGCTCAGTTCCCGAAGCGTGAAGGTGGATCAGAACTTGAAGCGTGGGGCAAAGTGAGAAAGGCTCTTAGAAACGGGAACTATGGAGCCGAAGAGGAATTTGCGAAGCTCCCCGAAGACATCCAGGAGGCACTGGGAAGCCCTGAACAGCTCAGAGCCTGGGCAATGGCTCCGGAGAGTGAAACCGAGACGGTGATGCAGTCCAACTTTCTGCGGAGCTATCGGATTATCAGGGAACGCCGGGAGCGTGTCGAGTACCTTCCGGAGGACGTCATAAAAGCGTTGGAGGTGATGCGTCATGGTGTGGAAGAGCTGCCGGGATAACCTGACAAGTGCGGTAGAGACGGCCTGCGACCAGATCACGGAAAAGCTGGAGCACCTTCTTGATCTTATCGACGACGAGGAGCAGACGCGGGCGGATCTTAAGGATTACGTTTACCGGATCCTGGAGATTTTGGAATGATGACGATAATAGGGCTTGCCGCTCTCCTTTTGTGGGCGGCGGCCTGCTTCAATGGGTGGGAAAATGGCGAACGTAAAGTATGGGATGGCCGGCAAGTTTATGACGACCAAGGAGCTCCGGGAGATGGAGGAGCGGATCCGGCAGAGAGTCATGAAGGACAGCATGAGAGAGATGCAGGCAAGGTATAAGGATTTCCTCGCAGCGTCGGCGGACGACGCCCTTTACATCGACGCCTTATGTTTCTGCACGGCGCTCATAGAGGAGGGCTATGGATACGAGCGCCTCATGAGAGTGCTTACCAGGGTGGCCGACATCATGGACGCCGTAAACGATGAAAACACGACCTTGGAGGCCATGGAGGAGCGGCTTGCCGCCAAGGGAATAAGGCTACAGAAGGAGGGATAGCGTTGGTTTGGTGGACAGATAACGACTTGATTCGCATAACGGAACACTACGGAAAGGAGCACCAGAAGAAGAAGGCCATAGAGGAGCTTATGGAGCTGGCGCGTGAGCTTGTCCTTGATCTGGAAGGCCGGGGAGATGACGAGCACCTGACGGAGGAGATGGCCGACGTTCTGATTATGGTCAATCAGCTCCGGCTGATTTACGGAAATGAGGGCGACCTTTGGGAGAAGATGGGCTACAAAATAGCCAGAACACTGACGAGGATGGAAAAGGATGACGCTTGAACAGTTGAAGTCGTACCGTCACGAGATAGCGGAAATAAGAGAGCTGACTGAACGGCTTGACAGGCCCTTGGGGAGTGAAGAGTTTTTTGGCTCCAGTGTTATCAAGGACTACAAAACCGGGTATCCGAGGGCTCAGACTGTGAGCGGATACGACCTGACGGCGGAAACCGAGGCGCGGATGCGCTGGCGGAAAAAGTTGGCGATCCTGAAGAAGCGAACCGCAGACGTGGAGGTTTACATAGACTCTATCCGAGACTCCAGGACTCGCAGAGTCTTCCGCCTCTACTTCGAGGATGGGAAGACGGAGAACCAGGTGGGGCGGATCATGCACATAGACCGGAGCCTTGTGAGCCGGATCATCAAGTGGAAGCTGGAAGAGAATGGGAAAATACAAGAACTTTCTGGGCCGGAAAAGACCGGATCCGGAGCTGACGCTGAAGGACGTGGCAGCGATGCGGAGCACCTTCCGCCGGGGTGACCTCCTCAGGATCCGGACGGTGGTATGGAGCACGGGCAGAGACCGGCGCAAGGTAGTGGACGCCATGATAGAAGGCGTTTACCCTCATGGCCTGCTACTGGCTTTCTGGAGTTGCGGATATAAGACGCATCGGTGGATCTCTCTGGTTGATCTCACCATCCAGCGCCGGAACGGTGCGCAGGTGATCGAAGTCGGACGCGGAGAGAATGAGGACGGAGAGCGGCGGATTTTACGGAGGTGGGAGAATGGAATGGATTGACCGCGCGTTGAGAGGAATAAGGATTATCGAGAAGCGCAGAGCAAGCGGATTCAACGTAGAAGAAAGGCCGATAGCTAAGTTATGCGGAATCCTAGCGAAAGACCTGGTAGTAGAGCCGAGGGAGATGAACGAAAACAATGCCGTGATTCTCTACTTGGTCTTTAAGATGGCGGAGTTTGCCATGATCGACTACATGATAAAAGAGTGCCCTGTAGGAGTGTGCGAATATGCACAGACGGATCTGTTCCCGAAAGTCATGAAGGAGAGCGAAGAGAACGGTTTTATGAGGTGGTGGAATGAAGAAATTTAGTGTTGTAGACAAGAAGAACTTTGCCGGACGACTGAGGCAAGCACTCGCTGAGTCGGATATAGAAACGGTGACGGAACTGGCCGCGATTGCGGTGGTGAATAGGCCTAGTCTCTATGTCTGGCTTAACGGGAGATGCTTGCCGAGTCTTGAGATCGCCTACAGACTGGCCACCGCTCTGGGCGTGTCGGTTGACTGGCTGACGGGCAGAACGAACTGCAAGGAGGTGAGCCGGTAATGATGACGGGGGACTATATCAGCCGCAGCTACCTGAAGGAGTGGATAACATTCGAGTACAATAGACACCGAACCGGCGACGGCCTAAAGTTGGCGTGGATCGAAAAGGCGATAGACGAGGCAGGAACCGGGTGGATGCCGCTGAGTATCAGGCCTCCGGAGATAGAGTGGAGCCGGTCGGGCTGTGTCAAAGTTGGAGACCTGTGGCCGTGCCTGGTAACTGTGAAGTTGATAAATACCAGCTATCTACTTGTGGCGGCATTCGATGGGGAAAAATTCCTATCTCCGGATTATGATATCTTGAATGACGTGGTCGCATGGATGCCATGGCCGGAGCCTTACGAGGAGGGATAGAATGTGGAAAAACGTAAAAACGGACAGGCTTCCGAGATACGGGACTCTTCTGGTTGAGGTTGAGAGGAATGGCGAAAGTGCAATAGGACTTCTCGAAATCGTCTCATACGGTGGCGAAATGTATGCCATGGGACACACGATTACGGGGGAGCCTATACACGAAGGCGGTTGGAAGGTCGTGAAGTGGATAGAGGTATCCGATTTATGTAACGGATAAAGGAGTGAAGAATGAGAGCTGATTATATCAAGCGCGGAGATGTGATAACCAGTCTGGAGGTTGTGCGCAGAAAGAGCGAGAGATGGGACCCAGTAAGCTGGCCGTGTCTCATGAAGGCGGTGAAAGAAGTGGAACCGGTGAGGTGGAGACATATATCCGAAGGAACTCCGCCGAATGGCACGGTGTTGGTAAAGGTTTCGATGAATGGCGAGATAGCCATGGGACTGGCCGAGTATTATATGTGGGATGGGAGCCGCCACTGCGAAGGCTTCACGGTTATGGGTGATCCTGTTGGAGATAACGGGTATGAGGTTATAGCCTGGATGGAGATACCGGAATAGAACAAAAAGACAAGATAAGAAAAGTCACACTATTCACATTATTCACGTTTATAATGAGAGTGGGTACCGGGGCCTGAGGCCTTGGGACAACCTACTCCCACCCAAGGACGGCCACCGACGAGGTAGCCGCCCTTTGTATTTGCTTATGAAACCGTATGCAGAAAAGTTTTACAAGGGCAAGGCTTGGCAGGATTGTCGAGCTGCTTACGCCAAGAGCAAGGGCGGACTGTGTGAGCGGTGTCTTGCGAAGGGCATATATAAGGCCGGTGAGATCGTACACCATAGGGTGCACCTGAGCCCGGAGAACATAGGGGACGCAGGGGTAGCCCTGAACTGGGACAACCTTGAACTGTTATGCCGTGACTGCCATGCCGTTGAACATGGCGGGAAAAGGTATAAGGTTGACGAGTTCGGAAGAGTGACGGCGCGGGGATAACCCCCCTATATACCCCCTGGGGGTACCGAAATCACCGAC